>ENA-OPSD01000070-OPSD01000070.1-human-gut-metagenome-genome-assembly--contig:-NODE-70-length-86153-cov-5.147797_pt1 | contig 86153 bp, 133 predicted proteins | sample MGYA00241453_ERZ501898 | MGnify/ENA primary metagenome ERZ501898 (study PRJEB25962, sample SAMEA2042226) | human gut metagenome | biome: human gut; feature: human-associated habitat; material: faeces... | reverse complement strand
TTATTTCCAGCCTATTATACACTATTTCTGACGATTTGAGAAATTTCCTATAAAGCAAAAAAGAAGCAGTTGATTTCTGCTTCTAATACTTATTTCTATATTTGATTTGCTTTCAACAAGAAAGCAATTTTTCTTTGGGTTATTCTTCTAACATTTTCTCAACTTTATCAAGCTGTGACTGATCCATTGACTTTCCAGTTCTATTAAGCATTAAGAAATATTTTAATACTGCCTTTCTATCTGCTTCTCTTACTTCTCCTTGTACAACACGATGATTTAAGAAAACATTTTTATCTTTAGCCGATAAGTCATTGTAATAAACTCCGTTATATGGAAATCTATTCTCATAAAAATCAATAATTGTGCTTAATCTCTGCTTACCATCAAGTATTTCATATCCATTACTCGTTTCAGCCCATTTCTTATCATCCAAATGGATAAAAGCAAATTTACCTATATCAATATTGTTAAAAATACTGTCTATAAGTAACTGTTTATCTTCTAATTCCCAAACATATCCTCTCTGATATTCAGGATTCATATCTACTCCAAAAGCATAATACTTGTGGATAATAGAACCAATTTCTGAATTATTAAAATTAATAAAAACTTCTTGATTGTTGCTAAAATTACTATTTCCATTTGTTAATGGTCGAATATCAACCCATGCGGCAATCCGATATACCTGTTCTTCATAAGTTTTCCCATAACTCGTTTTAGTAGAAATACAATGTAAACCATACACCTTTCCATCATACAACACTTCTTTTACTGTACAGTCTTTTAATGCACCATATTTTACCTTATCTCCTACTTCAAATCTATAAGTTGGCTCATTCAGATGTGGTACTTCATCTTTAATAAAACTTAATCCATTTTCTCTTTCTTGTTGTAACTGTTCTTCTATGGTTAATTCTTTATTTGCTTTCTTTCTCGACATTTAATCATCTCCTATCTATTTACCAAGAAATCGTCATTTCTTTTAACAATAGTTATCCATTGCTGGTATGTCTTGACTTGCAACAATATGTTCATCTTTTATTTGTGGAGCTGAATCAATAAACCCACCATTGAAATTAACTAGAGCTATTGTATCACTTTCAATACAAATAATTTGTGCTTCAGGATTATATACCTGAATCCTTTTTAGAATATATCTCATTTTATCAAAGCATTTTTGCATATCACGAATGTCTTTCTCTTTAATGCCATTAGTCATTTTATATCACCCTCCCCTCTAATCTACCTGTATAGAATTGTTTCCAAATCATTAATCACAATTTCCATCTGTCTTTTTACTTCTTCTCCTTTAATTTCTGTAAGAGATATTTTATAATCTTTAATTTTCTCTTCAATTTGATCACAACACCATGTAGGATTATTTCGTTTTCTATCCATTTATATTACCTCTTCCAATCTTCCAAGTAAATCATTCTTTACTTCGATTAACGCATTAATTCTGCTTTGTAACTCATATTTATTATCTGAATGACCTATCCAAACTTCCCCCACTTGTGGATTTTTTGGTTCACATGATTGAGTATACGATGAATTAATAAGAATAAGTTCACTCTCACATCTCTTGATTTCTGTATCAAGCTCATCAATATATTCTCTTATTTTTTCTCTCATATCTGGTTGATTTTCATACTGATATAGCTTTTGTAGTGGTTCTTGCATTGCATGATTGGCTTCTACACTTGCTTCGCCATACATATATAATTGCTGTGCAGGTGAATTTGGTAAATTATAATTCACTTTCTGTACCAGCTTATCCATAATATCCTCCCTTTATATAATAAATTATTATGTATCTCAATATCCTTATTCCCACATATTTTATTCTATAAATAAACAAGCACTTATTTAACTAAATATTATTTCACATAAAATTACTATATTCTAATATCGTTTTATTGTTCTGCTTTATCTAAAATATAGCGACAAAATCTATAAAAATATACAGAAAGTCTTATATCATAAACTTCGGATATTGGTTTTTTATCTATTTTCTTTTGTCTCTTTTTTCGTTTTTTCTTATTTCGATCACATGCAACAAGTTCTTCTTTTCTGTATATGAGTCTTGCAAACCCCATATTAGCTAATTTACAAAATATGTTTTCCATTAATTGATAAGTAATATTAAATTTACATTGATGTATATAATATTCTTTAAATTTTTTCCAACTATTTATTTTTAAAAATGGATCATGTTTATCTAACCATTTTTTATAGTCAATTAGAAAACATATTTCTCTATACGATAAAGTATTTAATATATCTAGATATTCTTCAAATACACTGTTCTCAATACGTTCATCCATTAAATATCCATTTTTCATGAGATTGCCAAAAAATTTTACTTTATCGTTAGTTGCAAGTCTTCTTACTGCTTCCAATGTTTTATTAAAATTAACAATGAACTCTACATCATTTACCATTTCTGTTGTAATATTATTTGTATCTGAAAAAATTATATCTATCAGTTCTTGTTGCTTCTTTTCTTGAAATTCGTTTAATAAAACTTCTGTTGTAGAATCAATCATATCGCCTATGACTGGGATTGATTTTAACGATGATAGAAGAACTGATTGTACAATTGGATTGCCTTTTATATCTCTCAATTCGTTTACATTTTTCAAATCATTTTTGATGTCATCTATTTTATCCATAATATTTAATCTCCAAATACATTACATACTATTCCAAAATAAAGTTAAATTTACTTGGTATTTTTATATTATATAGCCTGTAAACCCATCGCAAGTAATATCTGTTAATTCTGGATTTATTTGTGCAAAGTTGATATTATCATCTATGCAAATATATAAATAATTTTCATCTACTGAAATGTGTTGTACTTCATATTTTCCATATGGAACTAACGGAAATTTAATATCATCAACTTTTCCATAAGCTAACTGAACAATTTCGTCTTTTTCTGTTGTTCCTTGAATATAAAAGCTTGTATTTCCACCTGTTATTGTTAATATATCGCTTACTGTCATTTTCATACACTACTATTCTCCTTTACATTCCATAGTAAACTTAGATTTCAAATTGTTATTCAAAAATCAATTCTACTGTATTTCTCAATTACCTTTTCTTCTTGTGCAATTCTGTATGGGAAGAAATCATTTACCATCCAATTTTTATAGCCTTCAAATGAGTCAAAATCTTCTTTTGTTTCCCACGGAGCACCACCATCACATATACAAGCACTTCTATACATTTCTGAATCAAGATAGTCTTCTTTTGTCATATTTTCCCATACTTTTTGTTGTTTATAATATCCCTTCAGAAATTTTATCGCTTGATTGTATTCTTTTCTCTGGAATGACCGAAGTTTATCTTTTATCAGCTTATCAAAACATGTTGTTCCAAAGTTAAAACGTTCTCCTTCTACGGTTTCAATGCTACATATATTCTGAATAGATTTTCCGCAACAAGAACAAATGCTTGATTCTGATCTTGGTACTGAATAATACACTATTCTTTTGATTTTCATATTAACACCTCTATCACAAGAAAACTTGGTTTCCTACTATATATTCTCTATTATACACAAATGGAATCGCCTATAAAGACAATTCCATTCTATATTATTCAAAACATTGAATAAATTTTTTCATCCATTCTTTATCTACGTTTCCATCCAAAATATTTTCTAATCTACTCATAATATATTCTATATCATAGATTTCAAACAAATTTTCTTTTTCCAAACTTTTAATATTCTCTTTAATTGTTGATGCAAGTTTGACTGTAACCCCTTTCGCAGAAATTTGTGTTACAGTTAATGAATCTGCAAATTTTAAAAACAATATACGTAATTCGTCATCTTCCCCTTTATAATAATTTGTTTTAAAATTATAATCTGTATCAAATACAACTAACTCCTCATTTTTTGGCATTAAACTTAAATAATTATATAATTGCATATGTATATTTCTCCTTTTTATTAATTGTAAACATATGTTCTATTTTTGTCAATGACATGCTATTACAATGAAACTATTATTTAAACGCCAAATACTTTCTGATTAAATCCAAATAAATTGATCCATTTATCGTGACAAAAATTAATTGTCATCCTATACCCACATTTTGTAAAATGCCTTATAATTATACAAAATGGTTTGTTACCAATTGTATCACCAATCTGAATATACCAATCATGATTGCCAATATGTTTCAACTTTTTAAACTTCATAATCTACCTCCAACATTTTCTCTTTCATACTATATCATTCAATAGCTCAATTACTTCATCAAGTTTGTCACTTGCTTCTTCCATACTATCAATTGCATCTTCAGAACACATTCCTCTGTAACTGCTTTGTAAACCTTCTGGCATATTATCAAATGCGTCCTGTTCTTCATTAAGTATGGAAGATAACTCACTTGATATCTGTTTTAATTCAGTTTGTGTACTCTGAATCCTTGCTTTAAGTTTACCTATTTTTTCTCTTCTTTGTTTATTCATTACCTATCACCCCATAATGCATGGACTACATCATAATCACTTGGCATACATGTACATGTCAAAGCTCCAAATTTCAACTTATTAAATTCTTCTTTTGTAATTTCAATTCCCATATCGCCATCAACAGTAATATTGTAATCAAGCTTTCCTTGACATTCTGGACGGAAATACCATACTCTATAGAACTCTTTACCAGTCTTACTATTTTTACCGCTAAACAAACAGGTAATTGTTCTGCCTGAACTAATTTCAGTTGTAACAGTTTTTCCGAAATATGGATTGTATTGACTATATACATTTTTTCCGTATTTCAAATTTTCTTGTTTATCATGTTCACTCATTTCGAATAACTGCTGTGTACCCCTTCCATAAGAAGTATCATATACTTTACTACTGTTGACACCAACAGTAGAATATAATTTAACTCCGTTCCTGTCTGTTGTCTCCACTCTCTTTACTCGTTCACCGTTGATATATTCATTACACAACCTGTCTGCATAATGAACATTTCCCTTTTCATCAACTGTACGAGTAATTTTCTTCATATCATAATTATCATAAGCCGCCTTTGCAGCACTTCCTGCATAGATTCCTAAAAATGCTAATAGTCCTCCGAACATAATCATCAACAACCTTTCTTATTTTATATTACTATTTTCTCCACTTTTCCATTTCGTCTACAGATTTCTTATTTAAGTTGTTATACATATCTTGTCTCTTCCGAGATTCTTCCTTTTGGCTTGCTTTCCAAGGAAGATAAATACATAAGTATCCTGCAATCAAACATCCAATTAATTCTCCCATAATGATTACCTCCGTTTTTCTTTAATTATATCATGTGTTGTGTCATATTAAAAAGACTAGAAGTGCTTTTCATCGTAGTTCTAATCCAAGTATTTCTTTTACGTATATAGCTTTTTCTTTATTTTCAAGAACTCTTCCTTTAATATTATCATTTACTTCAAAAGCTGTTATCACTTTAAATTCCAAATCAGAATGAAGAAATGCATCAATCATGTCTAGTCTCTGTGTTGTCACCACATAGGGTTTCTCTTCTCTCGCTAATTCAACCCATTTCGGCAGATCTGTATAATGGGATGTTTCATCAGGATAATAAACAATATCATCATCCATATCAATGTTCAGTATCTCTTTTGCATACCTTTCAACTGCATTATTTTTACCTAATAATAAAATCATTTAATCACCATCCTTTTGAAATTTCCGTTTCATGTTAATCAAGTATGAATCGGTTTTCTTTTACGTTACTTACTCTATAAATTCCATTTATCTCTTGCAAAGAATAATAAGTAGCATTATTTCTTATATACTTATTGGTGATTTTACAAGTAACTAATCTGCTCCATTTTTCTGTTACATAAACAGATATTTTTACTGTATCACCTATTTCATAATCCATTCCAATCGCTCCTATCTAAATCACAATTCCAATACTTACTCATAGTTTCTACATATATCCATTACTGTATCTATCACATTTAGTTTAGAATCAATTCCATAACCACTCATTAAGTCAAAAGAACTGTTATCTTTGGTATAAACTAAATCGCAATAATAATGCCATCCATCTTCTTCATCATAAGCAAAAGTAATTTCAAGATTTATACCATCGACTATTTCGCATTGCCAAGGTCGTTCATCAAAACTTTCTGGTTTATTACCTTCTCCATTCCATAAAGCAGGATTCATATCATTAAAAAATCCATTTACAATTCTCGTGGCTTTTTCTCTTGTCATATTCTAAGCCTCCATTCTGTCAAGAAATCATCGTTTCATGTCCAAATTTGTTTTAATCATTTTCATTGCATTTTCTTTGATTTCGTTACGAACCATTTGCAATTCATCCCATGTTATTTTTTTCATGCAACAATCGCCATAATTACAGTACATATATTCTGTGACTGTATCAATAATGTTCATAATTGCTTCGTCACTTGCTACAACCCCAATTTTTTTCATAGGCTCATTTAGTGACATCTCATAAATTTTATTATCCTGTATATGATAAAGTCCGTTATCCATAAGATTCTCCATTCTTCTAAACTTTACTCGATTGTTATGTATATTCCGTCTCTTTTATCCCATGCGAAAATTTGAATATTTAACAATTTTTTCGGTAATTCAGATACGTCACCTTTGAATAAGTCTTTATCGTTCTTGGTGGAAACAATGATTGAATTTGCATGGTTTTCTTTTCGGTTACTCAATAATTCTTTTAGTGTTGGAGCTTTTTCCATAAATATCACCTACATTCATCTTTGCATTTCTTCATCCATGATTTGTTCTTCTGCTTTTAATTCATCAACAATATTGTTTATTCGTTTCATCCATTTATTCTGTTTAGCAATAAAAATACTACGTTCTAAGCCAGAAAGGATATTTTCTTCTTTCGCAATATCATATGTCGTGCGTTTATCGTGATTTGTTGCAATGAACGACTTCAGTTTAAAGTCTGCTCTTTTATAAATCTTCTTACTGATTCTATAATTCATAATATTTCTTTCCCTAGCAAATCCTCATTTCATTGCTATAATTCTAATAGTTGAGAATCAATTTCAATTACATCCACTGGAATTTCATCTTGAACTATATCAATCATATCTTCAAATCCATTGTTTTCTAAACATTCTTTTGCTTTTAAAGCCTTTTCATATGTGGTACATCTTGCAAATGTCATGCCTTCTAAATCATCAGTGCCTATTACATTAAATAATCTTGTCCAAATCATATTGTCTTCCTCCATTCTTCCATAGAAACTCTTGTTTAATCCGCTTTATTTTCCATCCACTGTTTTAGCTTTTCACTTCTTCTATATCCAACGATCTTATTGTAAATACTTCTCCAATCTGTATTTCCAAATGCTGTTGGCATATCATTTCCTTCAAGATATGAATTAAATGTGTCAATATCGTCATCGGATAAAACACCATCCAAGCCTTTTCCTATATCATTGCGACATTTAACAATATTTCGCAGACAGAAATTATCTACATGACCATATTGACATAAATCTCTTGCCATCATTGCGTCACTGTAAAGTTGCAAGAAGTTTTCTTTTTCCTTATTTTCTCTAGGTTGTGCGTACAAAGCATTGCAGATAATAGCAAGATCATTTGCATCTAATTCTACAATTACGTTTCTTTTCTCTTTTGATATACTATGTATATTCATATTCTCCTCCCATTTCTCAATGATTCATAATTTCAATCACGTCTGGATTATCCGCAAACCAGGAATTTTCATCCAATTTCCAAACAGAAATATTGTCTCTCTGTTCATCGTAGCAATCACTATGCGCTTTATAAGCTGCCTTAACTTTTTCTCTTGCATCTTCAATATTATCAGCTCTTACGATTCCAGTTGCCAATGCATCTACTGTATATCCATATAAATTTTTAACACCCATATATCATCACTCCTCCCAATCTAATTCTTCATCGCAATTCACAATTGCAGGAATTATGTAATTACTTGGTGTCGCTCCATCTGAACAACTACAATACATTCCATGCCAATGTATCGTAATATTGTATCCATAAACATCATTTTCTTCGCTATTGTTTTCAAACATTTCATTTACTGCCATCTCATGCATTTTAATGAAATCTGAACGAGAAACTTTAATATCAGTTGTATTCCCCTTACCCGTCAAATGTATCATTGCTTTTCGTAACATCTCGTTTGACTTTTCTATCTCTTCAACTTTATTCTTTGTTACGTTTAAGCTATGATATTCGCCAAGCGTCATCATAACCATTCCATTTTCTGTTACCATATAATCACTCTCCTATTCCGTTTTCTTTTTCGTAAATATCAACCATTTCTGTTATACTTGCATCATATTCATCGAGTCTGTTTGGCAATATAAAAGCACCAAATAACCAGCCGACAATATGATTTTCAACATTAAAATCAACATCAGACATCATAATAAAGATTATATCTGATGTCTTTTTAGGTGATGTTCCAATTGATGTTCCTTCAAATAAGTCATATTTGATTCCATTTTTACTTGTATAAACATATCCGTTTTCTGTCAGGTTAAGCATATAAATTAACCATCCTTTCCGTTTGAAATTGCTATTTCTTATGTTCTAAGGTTCTTCGTCATCTGCGTTTAACCAGTCCATATATAATGCGGTTGCATCATATTCGTCCTCTGTTAAATAACTGTAACTTTCCAAAAATTCTTCTTTTGTAAGGATTTTAAAATCTGCCATTTTAGGAATATCTGTTATAAATGTCTTGTTCATATCAAAATCAATGTCAAAACTAGCTCGACATTCAGAATGATATGTATAAAATCCTTCGAGGTTATTTTCATCATGTTTTAATCTATACAAATCAAATTCTTTTCCGCAATTAGGACACTTTATTTTCATTTCCATCACTCCAATCTATGCTTCATAATCAAATTCGCTTAATCCACCACTTGCAGATACATATTCTGCTACATCTGGAACAAATATCATAAGATTATCAGGATATTTTCTTTCATCCTTAATTGCAAAATATCCTCTTTCTTTTACGCCATCATTTTCAAAGTAATAACCAAAAATCATTTCTATTAAATTTTTCATTGATGTTTCTGGTTCGTATTTCTGTTCTCTGATCCATGCAGCCATGTAATCACAATCGCACCATTTCTCTTTTGGATATTTACTATAATCTTTTTCTTCTGTCCATTCTCCTGTCCACTGATCTACCATAAAATCATACCTCCTCAATCTCAATACAGAAATCATCAGGATCATATTCACTGCCTTCAATGTCCCAATCTCTCATGTATTCTTCTTTTGCGTTATTGGCTTCTTCTTCAGCTTCACCATAGGAATCAAATAATCCCCACTCAAAATCGGAGCTGTCTCTTAACTGACCGCCATCATAACTGATAATATATTTGAACATTTCAATCACTCTCCCTTACAATTTTTTTAAATAATCAGCTTTCTGTTTTTTATATTCTGCTTCAATTTTATCTAGTCTTTTCTGTTCTTCATCGCACTCTTCTTGTGATTCAAATACATCATAGTAATGTGTATCTCCATCCCAACGACATCGCACAATTTTATCTTTCTCTTCATCCGTTAATTGATATACTCTGTACATTCTAATCACTCTCCTTTATACATCTAGCAATTAAGTCAATTATCAACCTTCTATTTTTATATGTTCTCTGTTTCCGTGTCTTTTTATTGATAACTGTTACACTAAAACGCTTTTCTAAAATTCCTTTATTTAATCAGGGGGTATCTTTTAGTAACATTGTTTCCATTTAATCACTCTCCAATTTCTACAATATCAAATACTTCCCATTCATTACCTGTATCAATTGTGTTGATGCAAATGTCTTCATCTATTAATTCATAATTATCAACCAGTTCTTGAATTTCCTTTTTCATTGTTCTTTCACATTCTTCATATGTGCCTTGATACCTAACTTCAAAATCAACACCTTCATATCCATGATGCCATATAAGAAGATGAGTTCCGCATTCAGGACAAATCTGTTTAATTTCTGTTACATAGAATGAATCTTCGTATCTTGCAGTTATTCTAAAACCTTCATCTTCAATTTCTATATCACAATTACTTTTCCAATCTTTACATGACTTAATAGCTGCTTGCTTTGCTTCTTCGTAAGTTTTGAAGAATTTATGTTCCGCATATGCATAATCCTCATCATTTAATTCACATAATAAATATAATTTACTCATGCTAATCACTCTCCCTTCAGATTAGGACACAAACCAAGTCCATCATCAATCTCAGGCACTCTTCTATACGCTCCTCTGTGTGGACATTCTTCTTTTTTACATTCAGTACAATCGCATTTCTGATATTCCTCATAACTCATTTTCCAGTTTGTCTCTGCAAATCTTTCTCTTGTCATCATAAATCCTACACCTCCAATACTTTCTGTACTTTTTCATTAAATTCCCCATACATTGATTTCCATTCCTTAATAATCTCCTCTGTTGGTTCACCAATAAGATTGTATCTTTCCTGTCTGTAATGCTCTGGGTTATCAGTATGAACTTCTTCCACATATACCGCATTTCCCATTTTACTTGCATCACATCCAAAACCACTTAATGCAAGTACAATCTGATACTTTGCCTCTCTAAATTCTGGTTTAAAAAAATCTGGTTTAATTACTACTAACTTGCCTTCAATGTTGTCACTTAATGGTTTACATTCGCTTTTATCAATTATTGTTTTCATATTTTGTACCTCACTTTCTTTTTATGAAACAGTTCTTTCCTTTGGTTTTATGCAACCTCTTTTATTTCCTTTACTGTTTCTTTCCAACAACTATCAATCAGTCCATAAACTTCATCAATATCATATCCATGCATCTTACATCCCTCTACACAAAAGATTGCATATTTAATAGGAAGTTTAACATCCTTATCCAGTTCTACTTCTAATACAGAACCACCACCAGACCAAGAATCATACAACCCACACATTGTTTCTTTTCCAAGAACTATATAAGATTTTGATTTTTCATTCTTTCGTGGATCATATTTTCCTTTTTCGTCATATTCTTTATTCTGTAATTCGATTAAATCAAACAAATCAAATAACGGCATTTTTACAAGAAATGTTACAGTTGCCATATGTGATGGAAGATTTTCAAATTCCTGTATGCAGCTTTCTATAAATTTGTCTTTGTTTTTATCTCTATCTACATAATATCCATCATCCCTATGTACTTGTTTACATGCCTTTCTTAATGCAGTTGCTTTACCTTGTGTTTTTGCTAACCATAGCATAGATGATTCTTTGTCAATACTTCCATCTCCTGAATTTCCATACCAATTCAGAACATTATCGCAAACGCAATCGTAATTCCAATTACCACAATCCACCATAATATTTACTTTGACTTCATTATTAAAATCCTCGGCGTTGTAATAAAAATATGTATTTTCTCTTACATACTCCCATATCTCATTAAAATTATCTGTAAAATACTCTTCCTCTTCATCCGTCATTTCTTCACGAATATCCTTTTCAAACTCATCTTCTCCATACTCCATTGCATAATCCATAGCCCAATCAGCTAATTCATCATTAAATGCCTCTCTTGGATTATCATGCTCAAATATCTCTTTTAAGAAACTATCAGAAAGTTCTCTTTCTCTGTAGTCAGTATAAATTTCGATGCCACCATCTTCATTTACACCCCACATTTTCTTTAATATTTCATCTATTCTGGTTTTTAATATTTCTATTGTCATATCAATCAACCTCACTTTCTTCCCATAAATCAATCAAACCAGGTAATACATAACCTAAGTCTATCCAGCTAAATTCATCAAACTCTTCAAGTTCTTTAAGTTCGTCTTCTGTTGGAATTTCCGCACCCATAATTCGCTTTACATCATTTTCTGTTCCACCAGCTTCAAGTATTCTATGTAATGTCATTTCTAATGCACCAGAAATATCATCACTTCCTTTTACTGTGATTGCATTCCGTGACCAATATTCATTGCAAAGATGAAATGTCACAAGTGTTTCATTTTCTTCCAATAAATCTTTTAACTCAATCATTTCGCTTACCTCCTAATTTTTTATATTTCTCAAACACTTCTTCGCATCTCGCTTTATCACTGCTCCAAAATACTAAATGCCAGGAATAAACCCATTCTCCATTTTCAAAATATTTATATTTCTCTTGGATTTCCCATCGTTTATTCCAATGACTTCCAATTCCTTCAACCATTTTGTATTGCCGTAATTGTACCATTTCGCTTACCTCCTACATATCTTGATTCGCTATACTATCTAATTCTTCAACAATACTATTCATATCTGTATTAGTAAGTTCTCCAACCGCATATAAGATTTCTGTCAATTTTTCATATGCTTTAGCACCGCCTTTGGTGAATGGCTGCCTTCCACCATCTTCATCAATTATTATCTTGTCTAAGAATGGTTTTTTACTTCCTAATGCTACTAAAATATCTTCTAATGTATTCATAGTCACACCTCCATATTGTTGTTAATCCATGCATTAATTTTTGCTGTAATAGCCTCTGTATTATCAAAGAAAATACCTTTATATCTGCCAACAAAAATTAAATCCCAATTTGAACAAATTGAAATATAAACTTCTGTTTGAATTTCATCGTTAGGACAACAGAAAATATATAAATCTTTTATATCTTCATCCGTGATTTCTCCGTAATCTTCCCAATCATCAAATGTAGTTTTATATCCAATTCGCTTTATAGGCGTAATTAAGTCACCTGATTTTACTTTAAACACACAATCAGGATCACCCACCTCATACCGTGAATCTCTTTGCAATATAATCATTTCATTTACTCCTTCCAAATAAATAAGACAGACACATTTGTTTGCGTCTGTCTTATTATTCTCTGTATTAAACCTCAATTACTTCCCAAGTCCATTCATATTCTCCATCATAAGATGAAAGATATGCTGAACCATCATCACTTATTGTAAAATCAATCGAATTCTTATCTTCTTCGCTTGCGTTATTCATTTCTTCTTCATAAGTATTCTGTGCATCCTTTTCGAGAAATGCATAAGCATCATCCTCATTATCGAATGCATCATGACTTGCGATTTCTTTTTCGTGTACTGCATAACAAATTACTACATATTTTTTCATATAAATCACCTTTTACCTTTCTAAAATTTCACTGTAAATTACAATTTCATTTGCTTAGATATATTCGACATTATCTGTGTTCGTATTTCTAATTTTACCTTCTAATATATAATCAGATTTCTCTCTGCCCCTCTTACAGTTTCTGTAATAATTCAGCAACATTACAAGATCGCCATCAGGAATATTGTAACTATATTCAATACATCCATTACTGTCACAATGAATAACTTCTATACCTTGTGATTTATTCTCTAATACAATCTTACATCCATTGTTTACTTCAATTTCTCTCATACTAGACCTCCTTATACCCATGCTGGCTTTACTTTAGTTTCTGGTAAACTTTCCAGCCACTCAATTATATCCTGTGGTACTTCTTCCATCTTCCAAGCAGTTCCGTATTTATAACCGCACACTGGACATTCTCTACCAATAAAACCGAGTTTGTGATCTTTATATGAAATCCAACCTCTTGTCTTATATTCTGTATTTGAATGTCCTAAACAATCTTTCTCTTTTAATTCGTATGCTTCTCCATAAGTGACTTCTTCACCATCATAAACATCAATAGAATATTCCATATTTGCATATGTTGTTTCCTCTTTAGTTGGATAAAATGGTTCTCCATTTTTCAAACATTCCAATGCTCTTTTCTTTGCGTTATCTTTTTTCTGGCAAGCTTCTTTTGTTAAAGTCCATTTCTCAATTTTAACTTTATCCTGAGTGTGTTCTGTCCATCCAAGTTCTCTCATGTGTTCACAATAAGGACGCATATCATTCAAATGCCATCTATCCCAAATATCACATAATTTGTTAAGCATTTCCGTTGTCCACTCATCTGTTGGTGAACCATTTCTAATTTCATCTACACACTGACCAGCAGAGCCAAGGCAATCTCCATTTGATAATGGTGCAACTACACCACACATACTTAATTTTGAATCTTTATATTCAATTTTTACAAATGCATTTCTATCTACTTCGTTTCCTGTTTTTGTGTAAACCTTACACTTACATGGGTTAATGATTTTATACATAATTACGCCTCCTTAATTTCTTTTAACATACTGTCAATACACAACATTAAATTTTCTTCCATATTTTCTTTAGCCATTTCCAGATGTTCGTTTACCTGTTTTCTGATTTCTTTTTCTGTTGCATTGTGACCATAATTTGCAATTACTTCATTCATAATTTGCCTATATGTAAAACCTAAAAGTAAGTCCTCATTTTCATGTATTGGCAAATTGTAAGTAAACTCTTTCCTATTCCGTGAATCCGTTTCAGGATCATATAACCATCTACTCATAATCGTTCCCTCCTTGTAATAAAATAGGCAGCTAGTAGATTATTCTCCTAACTGCCTTTGCGTTTGCTATAAATTTATTGCATTTCCATTTTCATCATATTCAATTGGTGCAATGTGAACTGCATAACCGATTTCTTTTTCTTTGTCGTAAATCTCCATTGTGCCACCTGCACAAAATTCAAATGAGAACCGCTTATCATCCGATTCAAGTAATTTAATCAAATGATCAGTGAGTTCGTTTAAGTTCCTTGCATCTTCTTTTGACTTTTCAATGCTTGTCATTTCGCTTCACTCCTTATCTAATTTCTTCAAAAGGTTTTGTTTTTTCAATTCGTTTGTCATAAATCAACGTATAGCCATTATAATAAAACCTTTCTCTTTCGTTTGGTTTTGTCCATGTGATTGTTTCTGTTCTCAAACCATCACAAGGAGAAGTCTTAATATCTGCCATCGTTGCTCCATTCGATTCATAAATCCGTACTGCTATTGCATAAGGCTTGTTTTCCATTGTTTTTTACCTCCAATCATACCAAGAAATCTTAGTTTTATTAGAAATCCCAGTCTGTACAATTTTCACATGTTCTTCCTTTATCGCTCAAGCAAACAAGTTCTGTATACTTTCCACAGCAATCGCAATATCCAAGAAGACTATTTCTTGTCCATTTTCCATTGATTTTAACGTATCTGTGTTTGTAATTCTGCATGATTTCAGGGATTTTATCAGAATATATAACAACTCTTGCACCTAAATGAACACTTGTATTTGATTCTACAAACACAACCTTCTTTCCTTGTGATAAAATTTCATTTTGTCGCTTTTCTAATTTATCGTAGAAATCAAGTGAAGTAAAACCATAAATGATTTCCTTATTTGATTCGCAACCATCATATAGATTCATAATATCCTCCTATCTTCAAATAAACCCTCTATACATATTTGTTTCCTTTTCCCAGTAAATGCGAATTTCTTATTACAAATCATAATCGTAATCTTCATAATCACAATTATCTTCTGCACAAAATTCAACCGAAATTCCTGCCCCAAAATTTGCAATCAAAAGCCCTCCACATTGTGGACACCGATTATTGCACTCTCTAATATCTTCTACAAATTCTTCATCTTTCCCAAGTTTAATATCTTTTCTTGCTTTCATTTCTCTTACCTCCAATTCATAAGCAACACACATTTTAATTTCAAATACTCATTGTTCCATCCCAATAATCATTTAAACCTTCAAAATAATCTTCGTTTGGCTGTTCCTGATGAACAAATCCCTGTTCGCACTGTTCTTCATAAGCTGCTTTTTGTGTCTCTTTATAAATAATTTCATCAATTCTATTCATTTTCTCTCACCTTCAATCCAAGGAAACACGCATTTATTCTGAAATCTCTTTATATGCTTCCACTAAAGTGCAAGACAAACCCTGCATTATCTCTTCGCATATATCCACAATATTCTGAATATATGCATTCTCTTCTTCTGCTGTCAAATCTCTTTTCTCTTCTGCTTCTGTTTCACAAATCCAAGAGTCAAGAGTATTATCTGCAATCATTAAACCTCTAATAATATCAAAATTTGTTCTTGCCATTTTTATTTCTCCTTTCTAATAAACTATCCATTTACTCTGCGTTTTCTTCTACAAATCCAACTTCATAAAACGAATCAATAACAGAATCAAAAGCATCTTCATGAATTTGCACCACATGACCACATTTACATTTATATCTCCAACCTGTGAATGAATATGAATCTTCGCATTCACAAGAATCTGTTTTCATAGATTCTACAAGTTCTATTTCGCTTTTACATTTTGGACACTGACCAAAAAGATGAAAACTCAAAACTTTATTTTCGGTTGAAACTTCTTTTGTTTCATCCTGCAAATTTATTCCAATACTACCAATTCTTACCATTGTTCATTCTCCTTTCACCTTGGAATATCTGTTTCTAGCACCATTTTCCAAACTTGTACATAACACCTGAAATTCCCTTATAAAGAGAACTTCTATAATATTCATCAATATTATCTTCTGTGAATCCATTGTCTTCTTCTGTGAAAATGTAATTAATTTGTTCGCACAAATTAGCAAGCTTTTCTCTCTGCTTGTCTGTTAGCTTATCTAGCATACTATCACCTCAATCTTTTACAAATCTAAATCATCTTCGTTGCAAACTTCACCGCATTGCCCATCAGAAGTAAGAATTAACGCCTTGTAGTCATTACCTCTAAACGGAGCTATTCCCTTGCCTTCCTCAATAACATGTCCAATACGTTCTCCATATGCATCTCCTGATGGCTGAAATACAATTTCCATATGTTCGTTATATTCTTCCAACATTGCTTTTAATTTTCCAACTGTCATATTAATCACTCACTTTCTATTTTAGGATTTTCCAAATGCAAATACGATTCTTTCAACATTGCAATTGCAGGGTTTCCGTTTAATGTTAATCCCCATGCAAGATCCTTTGCATATGCTTTTGAAAAAGTCATTGCATTTTGTCCATCCTCCCACTTTGCAACCTTTGATTTACTTGATATGCTTGTTACATATTTGATTTCTGTTCTATTTTCATAAGGAAATAAAATCCCCACTACATATTCTTCTGCTTTCCGTGACATAATTATTTCTCCTTACTTTTCAAACTATTTTCATCCACAATGCAGTAGCATCCAAGCGAATCACCAACCAAGTCATCATCTAAATCTAATGACTGTAAGATTTCCCTAAACGTGCCTTCCATATAGTCATATCTGTAGATTTCAAGGTATTTCTGACCTTTGGTTACATAATTCTCTTCTGTTCTACTTCTGAAACAATCTAAAGCATTTTGCAAGCAATCTGCCTTTCTCTTTGCATTATTCCAATAAGTAAAATATGTTCCGTGTGACCACTGCTGATTCTCTGGCTGTGCAGGATCGTAACCACTTACAACCGCATATTGTGTATCACTTTCGCTTTGTAATAATGCATAATTATCTTTCCGTAATAACTCTATCCATTTCATCTTTTACACCTCCCTACTCTTCTATTCTCGTATTTCTCATTTTGCGTAATTCAGATAAAGCATTTTTAACATCATATATCTGTGAGTTAATCAATTCTAAATCACATTCTGCCTTATCAATGATGTTTTCAATGTCATCCTCACTATCATAGGAAACATTTGCAGCGTCTGCTAATCTTTCAAGCTCTGATTCCAGATTATTTATTAATTCGTTTTTTGTGTTCTCATATTCTTCAATTGTCATATTATTTTCCAAACTCCATTTCCTTAATAAGTCTTTCTCTTACCATTCTATTTAAGTCCTTGTTGACTGTGATTATTTTATGAGAAGTCCTGTTAATATAAATGAAATGACTTCCTTTGCACCGTGCGAATCTATAACCATTTCTATATAAAATTGGTTCAAATTCTCTTAACTGTTTTGTTCTTCTATATGCCATTAACACCAATCCTTTCCTTATTATAATGTGACCGTGTAGCCGTTATCCCCGCTTCGTATTTATATGTTGTATATATTGGTTTGCTTTTTTGATATTTTTTGTTACCGATGTTTCATTTTTCATCACTCGCTTTCTAATTGTTTATTCTCTGTTACATTGCTTTTGACTTTAATGTTTTCTTTGCAGTTTTATTTTTGTCTGTAAATGGACTTTCCATTTCATAACGAACAATATCAGACAGATAATCAAAAATCTGTGCCTGTGTTTTATCCATTACATTCTCTACAAAATATTCAGTTCCTTTACAATGCTTAATTAAGGCTTTCTCCATTTCATCTGTTCGACCATCTGTATAAGCATATAATGCTTTTAAAGCACGAATAATTTTTGCGGTATATGCTTTTCCGTTGTAGCTGTCTGCGTATCCATTCCATTCAAGTTTAGTGATAATTTCAAGAATATGATCAAGCAATTCTGGATTCATGCGAACTAATTCAATTCCATCTGTTATAGATGTGAGCGTTCCTACAGTATTTTCCTTATTCCTGTCTCCCTTTACTGCAAGATTATGTTTGTGGCAGATATCTCTAAGCATCAAATAATCTTCATCGCCACCGACAATTGAAGCTTTATATGTATCTTTCGGTTGTACCTGTGTTCTGTCTTTTGTCTGATTTACAAATAAATCAATTGCCTCTTTTAAGCTGCATTCAATAACCTCGCCAACAACGGCATCTTTCTTTGCCTTTACTGAACCGTATGTTCTGTGCTGTCCTTCAATTGCCCAAAGTAATCCATCATGATACCAATATGCTGGTAATCCCCATCTTTTACTGTCATAGTTGTTGCCAATCGACAACGCTTTCGGTAATCTGATTTCTCTCTGCCATTCAGGATAATGGATAAATTTTGGATCAATACAAATCAGTACCTTGTCACCAATCCGTGAATTTGCTTTTGCATTTTTGATTACTTCTTTGATAAAAAGTTTTTCTGTCTTTTCGTCAATTCCTTCTGCCTTTCTGATTTCTGCTACTTCTTTCTCCGCTTCTTCTGGGAATAAAAATGTTCTTTTGCACATAATTTTTTACCTTTACCTTTCTTGAAATAATTTTTTGCATTATAAAAGCGACCACATTATATGCGATCGCTTATTTTCGTGATATATTCATTTGCATCTTTACAACTCTGCATTCCGTGACAACAAATCCTGTCACCGCAATTTACACAAAGGTTGCGCTTTATTTCCCTTATCTGTTTTTCAGTCATACTTCCTCCCTCTCTAACATATATTCATAATATTCAGTTTCGCTTGTGAAAAGTATATATTTACCTTTTACAAGCCCTCTGTAACCTTCTGGTGTGTTATAGCCTCTCATTCTGCCTCCTTTCTAAAGCAATGCAGATAATATTTCCGCAAAACTTTTATGTTCTTTGTTCCTTTTTTGTTTTCTCTTTGACGCAAGTTCCTCTGCATATTTCATATTTGAGTATGAAATTTCAGCTTCTGGGCGAGTGTCTATGATTTCAACTCCGTTGTAAGCACGGAACATAATTGCTTTTTGCATCTTTATATTCTCCCTTCTGTGCATTAAAAAAGCGATGCTAACGTCTGTGCTAACATCGCTTTGCTCATATTGTGCGTTTTAATTCCCTGTGGTTTCCGTTTAACCTCAGATCGGACTGAATAGATCCGTGATGGTTGTTTTGCCTTTGCAACTTCATAATCACAATAGGCATTGTGGATTTGTTTTGCTTTTTCTGACATGGTTGTTACCTCCTGTTTTTGGGTATAAAAATAGCACCTAGTAGTTTTGCCTACGTGGGTGCTTTGGGTTATGATTGTTTAGTTTGATTTACTTGCTCTTACATCCGCAAGTTGCTTTTGTAAAGCATCAATTTTCGCTTGGATTTCTCTTTCCTTTTGGTCTGATTCATTTACCCATTCCATTATATCCCCTGGTTGAACCTTTAGAAATGCACAAACTTTATCTATCATTTCCGTATTCATAGTTTTATTTTGCGAAAATTTTGTTGGTGTGTTTACAGAAATGCCTGCTTCGCATAAGTCTTTCCATTGCATATTACGTTCTTTTAAAATATTCGACAATTTATAATAAACTATCAATTTACTTCACCTCCATTTTATACGCCTCCATTCTATCACAAAATCTTGTGATTAGCAATACACTCTTCTAAAATCATGTAATGGATTTTTCGTGCATTCATAGTCAGTTACTTGACCACAGAATTTCCCTAAACGCACGCCACTAGATCCGCATTTCCGTTTTCGATCGTGTGCTATCATTTGCTTATAATTCAAACGCTTTGAATCGTCTTTGAATTGCTGCGTATAGTCATACATTACCTTTGTATATTCATTACGCATTTCAGTTTTGAGAAATTTCTTTCTACCTGGAATATGAATAAGCACAGTAATTTTGCCTTTTCTCATTCTAAAATCAGAGCAGAAAATCTCTACTCCGTTTTCACTACGCAAGACAATTGTATTGATCGGAAATTGCTTTCCGTGGTAAAGTTCATTTCCAAGTGTTCGTCTAATTTTCATTTTCATTTGCGTTCACTCTCCTTTTATTAAAATGTACACTATTAAAAGGCAGAACCGAAATTCTGCCTTTCGTACTATACATTTTGTTTTGTATTATGCGAAATAATGCTTAATTACAATGTTGCTGATAGTGCTTGCAAGTCCGCTATAATCATAAGTAATTTCACCTGTTTTGCGGTTCTTTTTTGCCTTTACAAGCGTGTTAATCTGACGCTTTTTAAATGATACAGTTCCCTTTTCATCGTCTACATCAAACTTGTTAGAAAATCCTTTGATATAGCAATCGTTCAAGAGTTTCTTATCTTCTGCAGTCAGTTTCACTCTTGTCTTATCTGTATACGGAGTTTCAAAAGGCAGAGAGAAAGTTTTCTTGATGATTGTTTCGAGTTCTGCGCTTGCCTTTTTATAGGCTTCTTTTACCTCTTTGCTTACTACAAGATTTCCGTCATCCCCTGCTTTGGAGTTAATATGAATTGCCTGTAAAGCTTCATAAAGTTCAGGTGATTCAAAAGCAGGAATAATTGCATACTTTACAAGTTTAGAGTTATCCCATGAGCCAAGTACACGAAGTACAGTTCTTATAACATCAGCAGAGTTGCCAAAGTGGTCAGCATTTTTTTGTGACATAGTAGAAATAACTTTATTGTATACTTCTAATGTGTCCGTCTGTGTCTCCACAAACTTAGTCCGTGATTCATTTGCAGAATCTAATTGTACCTGGAAAGCTTGTACTTCTTCTGCTGAATAATTGCCGTTCTCGTTAGCAATCTTCTTCTCAAGTTTAGCGATTGTATCATCGAGTAATTGAATATTCATATTGCAAGACTCGTGCTGTACTGCTGTCATAAGTTCAGACTTAGACTCTTCTGTGATGTTCTTTGCATAAAAATTGATTGATAATGTTTTCATAATATCTCCTATTCTCCTATTTAACGCATAGGTGCTATCATGGTTTTATTGTATTTGTTGTCATAGTGTTATGCACACTATAAAAGAGCAGACTGGTAGTGCTGATCTGCTCCTCTAACTATGTATAACTTGAATTATACAGAACACAGAGGTACAACGGTCATGTGAGTTGGAGTTACCCAACATCAAGAATAGTAGGTGCTACCCTACTATCTGCCACTTTGTATTTGTGTCTGTCTCTTATGTATTTCTTCTTATAAGTAAGTTTTGAATTGAACCTTATAAGAGTACGCTTTTATTTGTTAGCGTAAGTTATTTATCTATGTGTCGGTTGCTTGTTCTATCGTTGACCACTCCTAGAAAATAATCTAAGAACGTGAACCCTATACCACTAAAGGGAACTACCCTATTCCTACAAAAATATTGTAGGTTCGTCCGCAAAGTAATAAGCTGACAGACTAGGTTTTTTCTAGGTAAAACCATATAACCATTTTATATTCGTCCTTTTGGGACTGCTTTGTATAGTGGAAACGTTGGATATTAAAACCACTAGCAACCCTACGCACTTCTAGTCTTTTGCTTACAACTCTAGGAATTGCAAACAGTACCTATACATGAATAGAACTGTTTATATTTTTGGTGTGGAATTAACTCACGAATTGTGATAGAATAGACTTGTTGAGGGACTATCTATACAATTCATTTGTGAGTTAGTCGGTTATGTAATCAAGATATTCTTGTTCAGTTGAAAAGAGTATATAACTCTTTTCTTCTGATACATAACCCATGTATCCACTAGGTACATAGTACCCTTTTGGATTATACATTTTTCAGTGAATCAACCTTCTTTCTTGCTTGGTGCTTGTTTATTTGTTGCTTAGATTGTATCACACGTTTGTGTGATTGTCAACAAAAACTTTTGATTGCAACTATGTGAGTTTGCCGAGCCTTAGCACTTTGTTGCTTTTCTTTGTTTTGTTGAGATTATTTTATCACAAGAACTTGTGATTGTCAAGAACTTTTTTTCTAGTCAGTTGTTCGTGTGGTTCGTTCTTAACTTGTCTACACTTTATCATATGTTTGTATGATTGTCAACACATTTTTATGATTTTATTATAAATTGATTAGTATAGATTAAAACTATGATAAACGATAAAACATAGCTTTAAACTATGTCAGATAATAATATCAATACTATCTCATATAGTTTTAAAAACCACATCAACTTAATAGTAAAAACAGTGGTCAATATATATCTATTAACCATTATTTTAGACTAACTGAGGGTACTAAAAACCAGATCCGCAGCTTGTCTTTTCTGAAATCCATATAGCAGATTCATCTATACACCAACTTCAAAATCTTACTTCACTACAAACTCCAAAATCCCAACAAAATCAAGCAAAATCCAAAATTTCATCCTTCAAACCACTTATCGTACCCCATATCGTCAATCCACTTATTTTACAAGCCTTTTATCCACTTCAACCCCTAATTTTCAAAATCCCATCACACTAAAATCACACCATCAATCTCAAAATCTTCCTTATATATAAGCATTTTCACCGATAACCAGTTTTCATGAAAAATTATCCAATAATCGTGATATAAATTCTCAGACCAAATTTAATTCAAAATTTAATTCAAAAAATAAAAACTCTCATATTTAATTTCTTACATCATAACTAAGTACTCACCCAACTAATTTCAATACCCAATCTTTAGACTAAATCGCACGAAATCGACTCAAATTTCAATCAAAACCACTTCAATGATAAATTCATACCTAACAATATAAAATCGAAAATCACACTCATTTTCTTTAATTTAACCCCATACATAGGGGGTACGTAAAAACCACATAATAAATCTATCTCATATCCCATTACTACCAATAAAAAGATACACAAAAATAAAATTCCAAACAGAGAATATATAAGTACAAACATAGAAAGGAATAAAAAAAATAAAATGAACAAATATGAAATAGAGATACCAAAATATCTTAAACAGAGAGAAAGCAATATATCCAAAGCCAATAAAAAATCAAAACACAAACATCACTATGAAGAATGTTTAATCCAATATAAATGGAATTTTAAAAGTAATGCATTTACTCAAGAAGAAAAAGAACGTATTCATACATCATTATGCAGTTACTGTACTATCTGTGGAAAAATTGGAGGAATAATTAAAAATAGTAAATATCGGAAAGAGATTGAAACATTGCAGAAACAAAGACAAATAGGTAGTAATTTTTGGATAAGTATATCAGGTGAAGAAATTTATAAAATGTATCATGATAAGCTACCAGTATTTTTTGTAGATAATATCTTCACAGAGAAGTATGTTGATTTGGAACAGAATAATACTTCAGATGGAGAATAAAATTATAGGTACATCATACATGTACCCAAATGAAAGTATTAATTCAAAACACCATATATCTAAACCAACCAATAACAATCAACCAAAAAATTATGGAGTTTGTATGTAGCGTAAGCGAAATACAAACGGAATAGTCTGTCTTATTAATAATGTTATATATCTTCTTTCAGTTCGGCAAAGTTGGTTTCAACCCCTACCAATTTCAAAAATAAAACAAACAAGTGGGGGGTTCAGACCTACTTTACTGAACGCTCGTAAGTTCATCGTCCACTTAATCTCAAATGGAGAATAAATAAATATCACATACAAGGAGGAATTTTTTATTGCAACAGAAAACAGAATACTTTACTCGCTTCCCAAATGATTATATTCAAGGGAACATCAAAACAAAATATGGAGTTAGTCGAAAATTCTATATTACATACATCCTTATTGATAAATATAGGTCATATGAGGATTATAGTTGGATTACGCTTAGAAAGGTTTTAAATTTCTATGGATACAAAACACATAAACGTAGACCAAAAGCAGTCCAAGAAATTCTTGATGTATTAGAATATATGATTAACAACAAAATGATTGAAGTTCAACAGGATCTTGATTCTATTACTTATGATACTGGTATTGAGATTAAAATTATTCCTGAAAATTTTGATGCTGTTGACAAGTTTTCAAAAATCACATCTTCTCAGCTTGATTTTATTATGATGAATGAATCTAGCATCAATAAAGAGAATATACTAATGGCTTTTCTTTATATTAATTCATATATTTTCATTCGCCCCAAAAATAAAGATAATGAAGAAACTATGTATAATCCCGAAATCAAACCAGAAGCTTTTTGGCGAAGTATAGAATCTATGTCAAAAGAACTCTCTATGTCAAAAGATACCATTAATCAATGTATTCAATATCTCACATCTTCTATTGGCGACAAAGAACCACTCCTAATCAAAAAAGAAGTTGGTAGTGTTCAACCTAATCCAAAGAAACCACCACAAAATGTACCAAATATATATGTGCTTAATAAAGAAGGATATGAGCAAGAAATTGAATGGGCTATTGCTAAGATGTTGGAAATCTATAATGTAGACTCATTTGGAGAAATCAAAAACGGCAATAAGTCGTAACTAAAACAGAGAATAAACATATGTAACAAATAAACGCAGCACTCAAAGGAGCTGATTACAATGAACAAATTATTTTTTAAAAGTAAAGGAGAACTATTAAAATATGTCAAAAGAAAAAATTTATACACAGAACCATAACACATTTTCAGGTGAAATTGATATTTATGATTTTTCTACAGAAACACCAAACAAAAAGAGAATAAATAAATATGTAGAGGCAGATAACCTCGAAAAAACAATTATTGAAAAGGAGCGACAGAAAAAAGAAATGAAAAATTATCAGTCAATGACACTTGAGGAACTTAGAGAAATGAGATTAATAAGCAATACGAATGGTAGACCATCTTCTACTCTTACGGACGAAAAATGGCAGAAAGAATTTGATATTAGAAAACTTTTTGTTAGACCAGCATCTGGTATTACAAAATTAGGTCAGAATATGCAATATTCAAAAGAAACAGGATATTGGAATGAAGAAACAATGGGTACATATCATGGCACTACTAACTGGCAGGAATATTGCTCTTTTATTAATGATATGCTCAGAAACATTAGAGCTGGACAAGTTGATTATTGCTATTTTATTTATCAAATTATGGATTTACTTAAGTTTCATTATAATGATTTAAAAACAAAATATTGTGATGGATATTGGGAAGTTTGGTTAGAAAGATAAGCTTGTGCTAGGAGGAAAATATTGTGTTAAAAAGAAATTATTTAGGGACTACTATTTCATTTGTGTTACCAGAAAACCAGTATAAAGGATATGTTGTTGATTGTACTTATAAATTTATCAAGCATATGAACAAATATGCTGTGAATCTGTGGTTAAGACGTTCTGATATTAGCGACAGACTACCTATTGGAAGTCAAGGAATAAATACTCAATATATTGCAAGTGACAAAGAAAATATCCAGAATGATATTGGAAATATGATTGAGCAAGCTGCAAATAGTACATTTTTCGATGAATACATTGAGAGATTTGAATATTATGTGAAATGTTTTAATTATGGAAATACAATTTTTGAAGAAAAGTGGGTGAATTAATAATGAGATTATATAAACTTTTTAGAAAACATTATAAAACAGGATATACATACACGGTTAGGCTTAATGATATTGTGATCCAAGATGGATGGGATTACATTAAAACATGGAAAATGAATGAGAAAATGGCTTATTTTGAGAAGACTGGTCACTTCTCTTCTACTATTGTTATTGATAGAAATTTCGTATTACAAGATGGATTTACAAGTTATAGGATTGCAAAATTAAAGGGCATAAAGTATGTGGACGTGTATTTTGTAGACTAGATTGGAGGGAATTATGTTAGATATTAATTTAAATAATGGTAAGTCATTAGTAATTGAGAATGATGAAGAAACGATTATTTTTACTTTATATGATGAAAATGGACAGCTTTTAAAAGAAAATGCTATTGAAGCAGAAGGCATTGCAGAAATTGTATTTGGTGGGGAGGAATAGATTAAATAGAAATTTCATTTGGAGAATATATAAGTGGAGGTAAATTTATATGAATACATACAACAAAGAAGAATTAGAGTCAATGGCTGACTTAATTACAGATTATATCTCTGAAAGAGAATGTAAAGAGAATTTAATTGGCAACGATTACGACTGCGTTAATTGTGAAAATATTGAAGAATGTCATATGGAAGCAAGTATTCGTTGTAGTAGCGAATGGGCTGAAAGTGTTGATTATGGTGGGTATGATTCTGAAGATGAATTTTGGGAAAATTTATAAAAGGTGGTGAACTATTATAAAAAAGGTACAATATACATTAGTTAAAATACCAATAAGAGAACTTATAGAAGGGAATTTTAATATTCAAATTAATAGAGAAACTGAAATCAAAAAAGAATATCTTATTAAGCAAGGTGACTCTCCTTTATTTGATCAGATTCGGAGACTTCGTGGCGAGCCATCATCTCATATAAGTGAACTTATGTTGGTTGTTGCAAAAAAGAATCCAAAACAGGAAGAATCTCTTAGAAGAATTCTAAATGATGGATTCACATATAATGGAATCCACTACTCTCGTTTTGGTAAATCAGCTTCCCAAGGTAAAGATGGAATTACTGCATTTGTATGTGATGAAATTTTTGATGAGTTATATTTGATTACTCAGATGGATATTAAAATTGATGAGTGTGTTATTTCTAAGTACGAAGCTCAGAGATGTTTACCATTCAGTTCATGTACTCTTATCAAAGATTATATGCCTAATATTGTAATTATCGGTGAATATGAAAAAACTTTAAAAAATCAGCTTATCAAATACGTAGTTGAAAGAGAAAAAGAATTTGTTGATGAAAATACTGGTAAGAAAAAGAAATATAAAACCAGAGAAATTGAAGAAGGATTAAAAGATATTGGATTATCACCTTTTGATGGATGTGGCTGTCATGAAGAAAACTTTATGAATACTGTGAGTGAGCAACTTGGATTAGACTATAAAGTTATTGGAACACAGGTGCGTTTACCATTTATTAAAGGATATTCTGTATATGTGCCATTTAAACAGATTCTTAAAGAATGGGGTTACACCACTATTACTGACATTTATGGACATATTCATAACATTGATGATATAGATTGCATTTGGAATATTTCGATGTTTAAAGGGCATAAGATTTTTAAGTCAACTTATGGCGAAAACGCATGGATTGAATATATGAATACTGTTAGAAAGTATGAATTCAAACTTGGAATCAGTAAATACAGCCATCATATTAAGCATTTAAATAAATATACACGAATGAATTTTCAGTATTTACAATGTTTGGATCTTTGGAATGATAAATATGTCAAATGTTATACAGATAAAACAAAAAAGGACTATGACATATTAGATTCTAAGAATGATGGAAAAATTATTAAGCTTGCAAAATATACCACTAATATGTATGAAAAAATCATTAAAGGTGATAAATTTTATACATATAAATTCATGGGAATTACAGACACAGAAGATTATGAGCCAGAAAGTAAATATCTTGAAGCTGCATTGGTAAATGATGTTATGCTGAAAGATCCTGCCGTTAAACAATTTATTTATAGAAAACTTAAAAAGTCTATTGATGAAGCAAAGGTTGGTAAGATTTACTGTTCAGGTTTTTATCATACAGGTGTTGGTGATATGATCGGTTATCTTCAGTATGCCGTTGGTGAAGAACCAGTTGGCTGTCTTGGAGAAAGAGAATTATATACAGCAAATTTTGAACCAGGATATTGTTGTTCATTCCGTTCTCCACTTGTTGATCCGTCAGAGGTAAATAGGATTAAGATTGTACGAAATGACATTCTTGCAAAATGGTTTGATTATTTTAAAGACCAAGATGTAGTAATGTTTAACATGTATGATGTATCAGCTCCACAGCAAGGTGGCGCAGATTTTGATGGGGATATTTTCTATTTAAGCAATGATCCTATTATTATTGATTCAAAAATAGACAAGCATATCATACTTGATATTGAAGACAAAGTAACTGCTCAGTCTAAGCCTTATACAAAAGAGAATTTAATTGAGTATGAGGTAATGACAAGAGATAATCGAATTGGTGAAATCACAAATGTAGCAACAAGTATAGAGAATAAATATACGACCAATCCAGATATCCAAAAATTATATTCTGACTACTCTTCTCTTTTAAGAATTTTCCAAGGCAAAGAAATCGACTTTCTTAAAACGGGATTCAGATGGCATATGAATTCAGGTCTTAGAAAACATCTCAAACAGCTTCCATATTTCTTACTCCATAATTATCCAAAGAAAATGAAATCTTATATGAATATAATCAAGAAAAATAAAGACACATCTGATGAAGATAAAGAATATCTTAATGCATACCACTCTCCTTCTCCCATGAATGAGTTGTGTGACTATATTGAAACTTGGGAAAAGAAAAATATTTTATGGGACAATAAGATAGATTTGGTTGATACTAGATGCTTAATCATTGACAATGATTTGGATTTGTCTGATAGAAAAGTTTTAAAGAAATGTAGGAAGTTTATAAACATGTATGCGGTTGATATTAAGCAGCATCTGAATCTGCATAGAGACAAATCAGATGATGAAGATCATAAATTTAATATGGATGAAGTCGTAAATGATTATAAGGCAGAACTCCTAAACGAGATCGGATTACCTGAAAATATTATAGCAAACTATGTTATTAAAGCTTCTTACTCTTCTGTTTCTATTAGCAAATCTCTTGCATGGTCAGCTTATGGCGATTATATCATTGAAAATCTCAAGAATAACACCAATCCAAAGAGAAATATATCAATAAGAGAAGTTCCTTATAAGACGGACAACTCATATGAATATCTTGGAAAATACTATGAATTTGAGGTAGGTGATACATATTTACGACTGTAATGAAACATTTTTATATGAAATTATAGAAGATTACAAAGAAGCAGAGAATAATGAGGTAAAGGACGAGATATTCAACTCGTTCTGCTCCTCAATATGGGCTTCTGATAATAAAAGGCGTACATATATTAAAACAATTCATTTTAAAGTCAGAAAGGATTTACTTGACACAGAACTTGGACGAGTATTTGATACATGGTCAGGAATTGAATACAGATATTACAAGTCAATGACTAAAGATGAAAATTGGTGTGCTATTATCAGGCAGAAAATTAATAATATTTATACAAGATATTTTGATAAAGAAGTAATTCTCAATAAGGAGTATATGGATTTATTAAAGAAACCAAAGTTAATGTACTTTGATTGGTTATCTGGAACAGAAATGGATACAGATACAGTTACAAATATAATTGACGATGCAATTGATGAAGCTGAAAAGCTTAAACAGCGTTTTCAAATGGAGAAAATGACATTATCTTGGAATGAATATAAAAAGGTTGTTGAAGGATTTTTGAGAAAATGTTTTGATAATTGCAAATTGATTGGAGAATATGAGGATAAGACACAGATTGTAAATAACTATGATTTTATCACCGAAGACAATTTTTATGTGAAATATATTAATAGATATATAGATCGGGAAATTGTTCAATATCAAAAGAAATATTATGGAGTGAGACAACACAAAAAATATTCTCGTTGTAAACGATGTGGTGGAATTATTGAAAAAACAGGAAATAAACGATTGTATTGTGATGATTGTGCCCTTATAAAAAAGAAAGAATCTAACAGAAAAGCAGATAAAAAGTATAAAAATAAGATGCGAGAAAATAGAAAATCCGAGTTTTCCTTATAAAATAAGGGTTTGTTGGCATTTTTAGCTTCACATATATCACATATGGAAAACAATGAAATCAGCTTTTCTTGGCTGATAAAACAGAGAATATATAATTGTCGAGAGACATTATAATATTTCGTCTAACATATGACTATAAATTAGTTGCTGTGAAGCCATATGAAAAACTTGTGTATGGTGTGCAAAACCAGTTAAGTTCAGCAAGCGAGACTGTACCATGCATTTCTGTGGAAGATATATAGGAATCAAACCTATGGGGAACGATTCGAGGCGTTTTCAAGCAGAACAATTCTAAAGATCATTTCTAAGATTGGTACATATTCATATTGTACTCCTCTTCTTATATGTGTCGGTGACTGTACTACAGTTCTTGTAGTATGGTTGCCGATTATTCTCAAATATTATCCAATAAAAAAATATCGCAGACGAGTGTAAAGGAAGCATACGTGGCTCATACCCACGAGGAATACGTTCAATTCGTATGTCTGCAACTATAAGAATGGGACAAATCAGAGTAGCTACTGATTTGAGTAGAGTCACCTACCTCTCTCCCATTCTATTTTTATGCAATAAAGTAGGTGAGAAAGTAGGGTTATATGAAAAAAACAAGATTTGAAAATATTGATGAATATAATGAAAATCCAAATAAGTGTAAATATTGTGGAAAGCCAATTATTGCTACATACAACGATAAACTAGCTAATATTAAAAGAAAAACATTTTGTAATTCTTCATGCGCCGCATCTTATAATAACTCTCACGGTCAACATAGACCACAAAAGGGAGTTTCTTATTGTTTAAATTGTGGGAATGTAACAAAAAAGGTAAATAAATTTTGTTCTTGTAAATGTTCTTCGGATTTCCAGTATAAACAATATATTAAAAAATGGAAAAACGGAGAAGTAAATGGATTACAAAAAAACAAATGGAATTCATACTCATCTTATATTAGGAGATATTTATTTGAAAAATATAATAATAAATGTGCAAGATGTGGATGGGGAGAAAAGAATAAATATTCAAATACTATTCCATTAGAAGTAGAACATATAGATGGTGATTCTACTAACAACAATGAAGATAATTTGACACTATTGTGTCCAAATTGTCATAGTTTAACAAGTACATATAGAGGATTAAATAGAGGACATGGAACAAGAAATATTACGTGGAGACCAATTGTTTAATTTTTTATAACAACTCTTCTGCTATTCGGCAGGAAATAAATCAAGAAAGAAGTGAAAATTATTAAGTACATTTCAAAAAATGAAATTGAAAAATTATTATCTGAAGGTGTAATTAGAAACACAAGACGAGGATATGTAGATCGCAGAGGCGAACATATTGGATATTACAAGACTTGTGGTGGAAAGCGTTACATCGAAGATAAGTATGTCAAGTAGGTTCTGCTTATGAAAAAAAGAATTGAGTATAAAGGTTTTTATATTGACAAGACTGAAAATGGCTACCGTATCTTTAGAAAAGAAAACACAGAAAAGCATACCCATCTCTCGAATCTTAATCCATCGTATAGGCTCATAGACAATGTATTATCAAATAAAATCCCTACTCGTTGTGGATGTTATTATTTGGAGTCGCATATTCGTTTGAGTTATGATGAAAATTATATTAGGAAGATTCGTGAGTATATTGAAGTAAAACAGAATAAAAGAAAACAAGTATATTACAATCCTGGCAGAAAACGTTCTGGTGGGAATTTTTAATTTTATTGGAGAAAAAGGAGATTGAAAAATGGCAGCTAGCAAATTAAAGTTCACAAGAACAACTACAGACAAATTAACAGTAAAGGCATGTACACTCTCGGAGGATTGTACTACTATTACCTATACAGATGAGAATGATATGGAGCAGGAAATAAAGGTAGCTAATCTGCTTACTTCGTTTAAGAATCAGGTAATTGATTTTGCTGTTGCATTAAAAACAGATGAGGAGCTGGATGTTCCGTCTGATGAAGAGTAATAGAGAGTAGGTGAATGATTGTTTAATATTGAAAAATTCAAAGAAGAACTTTCAAAATATGGACTAACTCTTGAAACATATGACAAGATTATCACAGATATTGATTCAAAAATTGATGGTGAAAATGACTACGATTGGTCAGAAATCAAGGATAAATATGGAATTAATTGTAACTCAGATACTATTCGTAAGTCCTCTTCTACTCCATTTGGAGGTAAGATGAGAAGTGAGTATGAAAAGTATAAGGCTGGATTAAATCAGAATGTGTCTGAGAATAGTGAATTGGATGTAAAAATTCAAGAACTAAGACGAGAGAAAATAAAACTATCTGATGCTAGAGTTGAATATAATAAACTCATTAGGCAGGAAGCTCGTAAAGAATCATATGCTGATATGGTTAAAAGAATTATTTGCGAAAATGTTGAACCAATGAATATTCCCGTACATTATACGTTATTTAACAGTTCAACAGATTTACTTGCGCATTTAACAGATATTCATACTGGAATTGAGATACATAATTGGAAAAATGATTTTGATTCAGATATTTTAAAACAACGAATTGAAAAGTTTACTTCTGATATTCTTGATATACGTGGAATGCATCAATCTGAAAACTGTTATCTTGTAATTGGCGAGATTCTTAGTGGAATTATTCATAATAATCTTCGATTACAGAACAATATGGACTTAATGGAACAGTTTAAATATGTTTCAGAACTGATTTCTGCTATGCTCTCTCGCATGGCAAATCACTTTAATCATATCTATGTATATACAACTCCTGGTAATCATTCTAGGATTTCGCCTAAGAAGGAAGAAGCTTTAGATGGCGAAAATATGGACATACTCTTGCCGTTCTATTTAAAAGCAAGAATGCAGAATTTTGAGAATATTACTATTTGTAGCAACAATATTGAGCCAGAAATTGCCATGTTTAATATTCGTGGTAATAATATTTTTGCTGCTCATGGTCATAAAGATTCGCCAAGTAATGTTGTACAGAATTTTACAATGATGTTCAATATTAAGCCAGACATTGTATTGCTTGGACACAGACATACTAATGGTTTAACTACGGTTTATGACACAAAAGTAATTGAGTCTGGGTGCGTGTCGGGCAGTGATCAATTTGCATTATCAATTAGAAAGGTAAATCGCCCTGAACAAACAGTTTCTGTTATTGGTGATAATGGATTGATTTGCTTATATGACATACAACTTAATTAAATTAAATAACAATTGTAGTCCACTGTTCGGCTCAGTTTGGAGTAATTGTGGAAGCAGATATTCACAGCTACAATTAATATATTATTTTTTGGCTGACGAAGCCACTATCAGAGGGAGCGTACCTTATATGGATGCTACCCTCTTTTATATTACAAAAATATTATGGAAAATAAAGGAGAAATTTAAAATGAACAAGACAGATTTAGTAAAAGTAGTTAAAGATACAGTATCAGAGACATTAGAGGGAGTAACTGCAAAAGATACAGCGATTTTTGTAGACGCAACAATTAAAGCAATTCAGGATGCTGTTGTTGCTGGTGATAAAGTATCTATTGTAGGATTTGGTACATTTGAGACTACTGAACGTGCTGCTCGTATGGGTAGAAACCCGCAGACAGGAGAAGACATGGAGATCCCGGCTTCTAAAGCACCGAAGTTCAAAGCTGGTAAAGCATTTAAAGACGCAGTAAAGAATGCTTAATTTGATTGGTGGTGTTTAATTTGAATAGAAAAGAAAATAAATATGAAGCAATTGATATGTTAGATCTCAATGATAAGGTTGAGGATATTATTGATATTTATATTTCTCGCATTTATCACACTGATAAAACTGTTGGTGTAGTCGTAAACAAAGAAATTGCAGAGTATATTTTGGATAATCTTATTAGACTTGACGAGACAAGTATTAAAGAGATTGACCTTGTTGATTATATGAATATAGACGAATATTTAGTATCTGTTGATGATGGTGGTGTAATCACTGTTGTTCCTATCGAGGACTTTGGAGTTCTTGATAAAACAGATATTTTCTACATTGATATGGATGGTGATATCGAGCAGAATATCATTGATTATTGTGTAAACGAGGATAAGGAAGTTATTCTGTTTGGTCAGGAAGATAACTGCGAATGTGATGGTGAGTGTAAAAACTGTCCTGTGCATGATGAAAATTATTTACATACTTCTGAAGACGAAAATGGAAATGCTCACGGATTTACTGCTAGTAGGTCAGATGGCGACTCTTATATGAGTTATTCTTACTACTCTAGCGATGAGTTAAGTCATGAAGATATTCAGAAGATGTTAAAGGCTTTTGGATTTTAGATTATAGGATATGTTATAGAAGAATCAGTGTGTAAGTGTTTAAGAGACAAATTTGCTGATTCCAAATAACATTTGAACTTGGAGTGTGTGGTGTATGCTGCACACTCTTTTTGTATGACTTTATAGCTTAATGGTTAAAGCATCTAAGGTAAAACCGCAGATACCAGTGTGAAAGCCACTGACGGAATGGATATAGGTTCGAATCCTATTAAAGTCAATTTTCTATGTTTCTGTGAATGGAAACAGAGAATAAATAAATGTGCTCATGATTGGTGTCATAGCTGATTGTGGGATTTATGGAACAGTAGGTATTTGGAGTAGCTACCAAGTATATGAGAACCTATGCCTCTCTTCTACTGTTCTATTTTTTAGTTATTGGCATAGGAGAAGGCATAGGTAAAATTATGAAAAGTACAAAACAAAGAGAATTTAATATCGAGGATTACGACTATTATGTAAGGAAATATATTCAAAAAAGTGAAGAATTAGGCAACCCAATAAAATATGATTTATTGCGGAAAGAGCCATTTAACTTACCTGATGGTAGATGGTATATAAATAATTGCCCAGATAGATCAGTTAAAACTTGGGCTGATTTTGTTGATTGGTGTGGTTTTGTAGCAAAAGGTAAAACACCGTCAAAGGATAAAATGATCAAACTGATTTACAAATTACAATCAGAAAAAGATAGAGCTTTAATGTATGATGATTTTAGAGGAAGAGGTTGCTATCATCCACCATTAGAAGTGATTAAAACTTATTGGGGAACTATTAATAATATGAAAAAGGAACTTGGATTAGAAATAATTCAAGAGTCCATGTTGGATAGAACTTTAACAAAAGATGAATTAGACCAAATGCTAAAAGATATATGTAAATATGTAAAAGATGATAATAGAAATTTTATTACTACATCTGAAATAGACAGTGTTCATGAATGGTTGAATACAGATTCTTTACAAAGAACAATTAAAAAATTTTATAATTGTAATCTGCAAACATTATTGGCAAATGAAGGAATCTCTTTAGGCAAGAGAGGTCGAGGTATCACATTTGATTTTAGTGATGGTGAACATGTTACAAGCCAATTTGAATATATATTTTCAAAATATCTTAGAGAATTTGGATTAAGATATGGAATAGATTATTTTCGAGATGTAAAATATTCATCTTTTGTTCCATCTTATCACAGAAATATGAATTGTGATTATTTAATTCATACTAAAGATAATGATATTTATATTGAAATTGCAGGTGTAATTGAGGCATATAAAAATTATTTCTTTTCAAATAAGCAGATCACGAGCAGTAAATCTAAAGAAACATATCGTAAAGACTTATCTAAGAAACAAAAAATGTTTAAAGAAAATAATATTCATTATTATATTTTATTCCCTTGTGATTTGACAAAAGATAATACATATAACATTTTAAATAATGATTCTATAGAACTCAGAAAAAGCATTGAATCTTTTATCAAGAATAATATAGATTGGGATAAGGTGTCTAAAATAGGCGAATTAAAATATAGTGAAGAAATAAAATGGGGAAGAAACGTTATAGATTATAGTGAAGCAGTTTAGTTATTACTACTACTGCTTCTTTTTATATGTGAAAGGAAGTGAGATTATTGAATGGTAAAATAGCAGATAAATTAGATCCAGTTACAGATGAGGAATGGGCAGAGGTTAATGAGTTTAATAGGAATATGGTCGAAGATTACCTCAGTAATCAGACTCATCTTTCACCACATAGTTTACATGCTTATAGGTCTGCATTAAAGATATTCTTCGTATGGGTTAAAAATAATCTGAATAACAAAAACTGCATAGAAATTAGGAAGAAAGAATTCCTTCGCTATATGAATTTTCTTGCTAATCGTGGACTATCTGAAGCTGCGATTAAATTTAAAAAGTCTTCTGTCAGTGCATTGAATAAATTCATCGAGAATTTTTACGATGAGGACTATCCTATGTTCCGTAATTATGTAACTGCGGAGATGCAAGTACCAAAAACAGGTAAGGTTTTCGCAAAAGAACCATTGACTCCTGATGAAATGGATCATTTATGTTCGGTATTAGCTGAACGTGAAGAATGGCAAAAATTAGCATATGTAAAGTTTACATATTCTACAGGATGCAGACATGCAGAAAGTTTACAGCTACTCAAAGAAGTTGTTAATTATGAACCTAAGAGGAAAATTGTAACAATTGTCGATGAGGATGGCAAAGAGCAAAAAGTAGAATCTGTATCTTATAAAACACATGAAATTCGTTGCAAAGGACGGAGTGCCGTTGGTAAGGTTAGAAAATTGCAGTTTGGACAAGATGTAATGGACGCATTAAAAAAATGGCTTGAAGTGCGTGGTGATGATGATTGTCCTTATATGTTTGTCGTAAAAACTAAAGATGGTTCAAAGGTGCGACAGATTGGATATAGTGCATTCAATGATTGGTGCATAAATGAATTTTCTGAAATTGTTGGTAGGAGGACGACTCCACATAATTTCCGAAGAAGTCGTGCGACCAATCTGGTATGTTATGATCATCGTGCATTGGAGACAGCACAGAAACTTTTGGGACACGAATCTTCCGAAACAACTCAGATGTATGTCATTCGTGAAGATACTGAAGATGCTGATGAAGCTTTTGTCTAGCACTTCGTTTAATTCAGAGAATAATAAAATATAAAAAGATTAGGTTGCGCCTTTACAGGCATATTGGATGGTGGCATTCAATAGCGTAAAACCTATGTCAACGTAAACCGACATTAATTCCCTAATCTTTTTTATTTTTAAATGGAGAATAATTATAAGCCGAATGCTCTGAGTTACGCATTCACTAAGGTTCTGTGAAAATCAGACGGACTAACAGACCGATATAACTGCATTATCCCAATAAAGCCCTTATAAACAGGCACGAAAGGTATATATAAAAAGGTGACGACAATGTAGAGAACAAATAAAAACCATTAAATGGGAAACCAAACAGAGAATATATAAGTATCACATCTTGGCATTTGCTATTCATGTAGCATTGTAAGTCCTACTGCTGTATTTTGGTAGAGCCGACTATATAACGACTCTAGTGCGCACGAAACCTTAATGCAGTATATCTTTCCTACCGACATCTGGGATTATCGGTATCTCTCAACCTTCAGAAATGAGAAGATGTTCGTACTTCTCTACGTTAATGAGAACCTTAATTGTCGGATAAGAGACATGAAACCTTATCGAGAAGTCTTTGCACCGAAGACTGAAAATATGCGGAGAATAATATTGTAAACGGTTACTCATATACATATCATGCATTTGACGTGTAAGACACACGAGTTAGGAATGAGTAAAATGTGGAAGCATGAATTAGGTTGCTGATAAGCGACCATATTTTAAATAACTGCATGTGTACAGTGCAATATCAGCTAGTTAGTGCTTTATGCTGATTTTATTGGCTCGTAGTTCAGTGGTAGAACGGCAGACTGTTAATCTGCATGTCGTAGGTTCAATCCCTACCGAGTCAGTTAGAGATACTTGACTTTATATTTTTCAAAGCACTCTGTAAAGGTTATGAAAAATAATTATGGCTCTATGGTATAAAGGTAATTATATCCGACTGTCTATCGGAAGAATTGGGTTCGATTCCCAATAGAGTCGCTGTGTTAGTAGCTTAGTGGGTTAAAGCGTCAGATTGTGGTTCTGAATATCGTGGGTTCAAATCCCACCTAACACCTAATGATTAAAAGGAAAACGAAAAAATAAAAGAAAGGAGTATGTGTAATGGCAAGTAGATTATCTATTGAAAATGATAGATTAAAAGTCGGTCAAGTAAAACGAGTAACATCGAATAATGGAAATAAAATTGATTCTATTACTCTTCTACTTAATGAATCTGTGGAAGTTTTATTTGCACCAAATGGAAACACATTGGAATTTACGGTATCAAATCCAAATATTGATATGAGCAATTTGGACTGTACTATTGATAAAGATACTTTAAGAGATTTAGTAATCAGTTTCAAAGACGCATACAACCAAATAATTACAAACGAAAGCGAGGGTACAAATTCATGAAATTAGATCAGAAATTTAATGTAGAAAATGATATTGCAAGTGTAGACATTATGGTTACAAGTCTTGGCACTGCTGATTTGACAAGTGAGCAGGAAAAAGAATTACTTGCAAATTACAATAAGTATATCGAGTATAGTAAAATTCAGTTCAAAGGAAATATCAAACTTAATAATGGTGTTCCAGAAGTAACAACAGATCCAAAAGACGATTCTACTATTGTTGAATTGGAGATTACGGATGTAACAAATGAGAGAAAACTTATCAATGAAGATTTAGCATTTCATTTTGAAAGAGATGTAACAAAATATCCTGATACAGTATTAAATACTGTTCTCGATAAGAAGGAACTGTATGCACAGGCTCAGTGTGTATTATTTGCTACGAAAGTTAAGGAGGCTGTTACTGAGAAGTTGGCTGAAATTCGTGCATTGAATAATACTTTTGAAGGAACTACAGAATATACTCTGTAAAAAATAATGGGTGGTACTTCCCACCCTATCAACTGGATATAGGACAATTTGGTAGTCCGCTAGTTTTGGGAACTAGACGTTGTAGGTTCAAGTCCTGCTATCCAGATTTCGTGCGGTAAGCCTGATGTGAAAGTCTATTTGTGGGATGCATACTGCTCTTAGATGTGTAAGCTCAACACTTACTACCGCCCTATACAGTTATAATCAGTTTGGCGACTGATTGGTAAATATTTTAAAGAAAGAGTCATTTCCTTTGAAGGTGGCTCTTTTGTTATGTAGTATTGGCAGAGTTGGTATTGCACCTGATTGCTAATCAGAGGTCATCGTTTATTCGGTGCATAGGTTCAAGTCCTATATACTACGCTCATGCCGTGTGTCCGATTGGTCGAGGGTGCTGTCTTGAAAACAGTCTGGGTGTAAAAGTCTTTGGGGTTCGAATCCCTAACACGGCGTTCTAAATAAATTGCACTTTCATTGGCAATTTAATATTGAAAATTATGAGAAGTCATTTCGTATGAAGCGACTTCTTTTTTATTGGAATAAAAGGAAAGAAGGTGAAACAATGGCTAAAGTTTTAGAACCAATTTCAGATACCGAATTAAAGAAAATTACAGTTGTGAATTTGCGAAATGAATATAAAAAGCTTGCAAATTTCTATCAGCGTATTATGAACAATGAGTTAATATATTGTAGCCATTGTGGACAATGGAAAAGTGCAGCAACATTCTATTCTTCTAAAACAAGTCCTGATGGTATTGAACATTATGCTTGCAAGGAATGTATATTAAACGAATGTACTGACTATGACAAAAAAAATAATATACGAACTGATAATCGTGAGAAAACCATAGAAACATTTAGAAGACTTAATTGGTATTTTGATGAAAATGTTTATAATGAGCAGCTACAAAAACTCTCTGAACAAACAGGAGAAAAAATAAGAAGCACTGCTGTTCAACAGTGGATCGTAATTTGTAGAAGCCTAAATGATTATAGTCAAAAAACTTATAAAGATTCAATATTCTCGATAGACGATGAAGATTCAATGCCTGAAACAAATACAAGGATTGTCCAAAAAACTCTCAAATCTGCAAAAAAGCGATTTGGAAATAACTATAATAATGAAGAACTTATGTATCTTGAGACGGAATACCAAGACTGGACAACACGTTATCCCTGTGAAAATAAATCTCAGGAACTTTTATTTAAACGAGTATGTTGTAAGGAACTTGAAATAGATAATGCTCAGAAAAATGGGAAAGATACAAAAGACTTAGATGCTACTTTACAGAATTTATTAGGAAGTTTAAATATCAAGCCTAATCAGAAAACTACATCTGAATTAACTGATAATCTTACATTTGGGCAACTTATTGATAAATGGGAAGGTGAATGGGACGGTGGAAAACCGATTCCTGAACCAGAAGGTGAATTCAAAGATCCTGATAAAATTGGACTCTTAATTGATGTTTTCTTTAAGGGACATTTATCTAAAATGATGGGATTGAAAAATGCTTTTTCATCTACATATGAAAAATTCATTTCAAAATATACAGTTAAGAAACCTGAGTACGATGAGGATACTGATTCGGAAGCATTATTTGATAAGATATTTGGTCAAAAAGCTGAAGAGGAGGTATAGTTTATGCCTCAATTAAAAACTCAGACGGAAATAGAGAAAGACAAGCAACAAAAGATAATGGAGACGATTGCATGGAAGGCTGGATATTATCGTGCCAATCCACATAGGTATGTATCTGAGGTCTTGGGACTATCTCTTAAGTGGTTTCAGCAAATTCTCTTGTGGTGCATGATGCACTATAACTTTGTTATGTATCTCGCAGCAAGAGGTCAAGGGAAAACCTATCTTACTGCTCTCTTCTGTTGTGTAAGGTGTATTTTATTTCCTGGTACAAAAATAGTTGTTAGTTCTGGAACTCTAAAACAGGCTAACGAGGTCTTGTTGAAAATACAAGATGATTTCATGAAACAATCTTCCATATTACGTTCTGAAATAGAAAAATGTAATATTGGTCAAAATGACGCTTCTATTTATTTCAAAAATGGTTCGTGGATAAAAACAAGAACCAGTTCAGAAAATTCAAGATCAGCCAGAGCAAATTGCATAGTTGTGGATGAATTTCGTATGGTCGATGAAACAGTTATCAATACTGTATTGCGTAAATTCTTAACAAGTCCAAGACAGCCAAAATATTTACAAAAACCTGAATATGCTCATATGCAAGAAAGAAACAAAGAAATATATATGTCCAGTGCATATTTTAAAAGCTCATGGGCTTATAGAAAAGCGCAAAGTTACACTCTTAATTTCTTTGATGACACAAAAAAATATTTCATATGTGGATTACCTTATCAGGTATCGGTGCGTGAAGGTTTACTCTCTCGTTCTCAGCTTGAAGATGAAATGAGTGAAGCTGATTACAATGAACTTGTTCAGCAGATGGAAATGGAATGTCTGTGGTTTGGTGATACAGATGGTAGTTTGTTTAAATTTGATGAATTAACTGCTCGTAGAAGACTTCGCAAAGCATTTCCACCATTGAGTTTCTGCAATGACAAAATAACAATTCCGAAATTAACATCTACTGGTAAAAGAATACTATCTATTGACGTTGCTCTTATGCAATCTACGAAAAAGAAAAAAAATGATGCCTCTGCTATTTTTATTAACGACTTAATTCAAGTAAATGATACCGCATATCAATCAAATTTCGTATATGGTGAAACTTTCGAAGGTTTGAAAACAGACGAATTAGGAATGATTGTTATGAAATATTTTTATGAGTATCAATGTACAGATTTAGTTTTAGATACAAACGGAATCGGCTTGGGGGTATATGATTTTATTACCAAGGATCAAATTTGTCAAGAAAACGGCAAAAGATATCAGGCAATGACTTGCATAAATGATAAAGATATGGCTGAACGATGCAAAGTTCGTGATGCTAATAAAGTTGTTTGGTCTGTAAAGGCTAATGCTAATTTCAACAATGAGATATGTGTGTTACTTAGAAATGGTATACAGAATGGAAAAATTAATTTTCTTATTCCTGAACAGGATGTGGATAGCTCATTAAAAGAAACATATAAGGGATATTTCAAAATGTCTCCAACAGAGCAAGCAAAATTGAAAATGTCTTATATACAAACAACGTTTGCCGTTTACGAATTGGTTAAATTAGATCATGAAGTAAAAAATGGTAACATTAAAGTTAAAGAAGTTGAAGGTATGAGAAAGGATAGATATTCTTCTATTGCTTATTCTTACTGGTGTGCGTGTCAATTGGAATTAAAATTGAAACCTAAGACACAAAGCACGCAATCATTAATCAATAAACTCCCTATCCGTCAACCATCACATTCATCATCGTTCTCAAAGCGATTCTAATAAATCAAATAAACTCACATGAAAATAAAAAATCTCAAAGAAAAGGAGGTGTTTACTACATAAATGGCACGACCAAAAAAAGAGATGTCAGAAACATCTCCTAAAACAACTACTACCAAGCGACAACCTACGGCTGCTGAACGAAAGCAGTACATGGAAAAGCTTGAAGCACAGAAACAAAAATTTGCTGAAAGCAAACAGGCATTTAAACAAGTTCGTGATGTAACTAAGACAGTTCGACAGACAACTATTAGTTCTTATAGTAAAGATGATGTCATCAGATACTTACAGAATATAGACAGTTATGAATCTGAATTACGTGGATTATCACGTTATCTCTTCTATCGTTCTCAGGTTTATTTCAGATTGATTATGTATAACGCTACAATGTTTGATTTGAATTCAAGATATGTTGTTCCTACATATAATCCCATTGAAGATAATGATAAAGAAGCAATCCTAAAAGATTATTATGAAACATTACAGGTCTTAGACAGGATGGATTTACAAAACAGTTTACTTCCTATGTTAATTAACAACTTCATCGAAGATGTTTATTATGGCTGTTGCTGGATAGACGAGACAGGTATTTTCATATTAAAAATACCACCTGAATATTGTAGGATTTCAGGAAAATATTTCACAGGTGATTTTTCATTCAGTGTGGATATGAGTAATTATAAAAAGTTTGAAGATGTTCTTGAATTCCTTGGAGAACCATTAAGTTCTATGTATAAGGCTTATGGTGGAGATAGTAAAAATAAATGGCAACCTATGCCAGATGAATATGCTTTGTGTACAAAGTCAAGAATTGAGTCTTGGGAAACAATTGTACCAATTTACAGTGGACTATTCATTGATTTAATTGGGTTGCTCAATTTGGCTGATGTACAAGCTGTGGCTGACGAACAACAGATTTATAAATTGATTACCGCTACTATTCCAACATTATCAGGTGCAACAGATCCCGATGCATGGTCGGTTAATATTGACTTGGCTGTAGATTATTATAACAAGATGGTTGCAAGTTTACCTGATTATGTAGGTGCTGCAATTACCCCTATCCCACTTGACACTATTTCATTCTCTGACGATCAATCTACTGATACAACAAAAGTTCAAAAAGCTACAAAGGAAGTTTTAAATACTTCTGGTGGAGCACAGATTTTGAACTCTTCTACTATTAGTGGAGCTGAGGCATTCCGTTCAGCAACTCGTGCTGATACAGAATTTGCAATTTCAGCGTTACTTGGTCAGATTCAAGGTTGGACAAATCGTATGCTTGGTTATCAAGTTTCTAATCCTGCTAAAGTGAAATTCTTTGAAGTATCAGCATATACCAAAGACGCTTTTAAGGAATCATTACAGAAAGATTTACAGTATGATGCAACAAAAATTCTTGCGATCAACGCACTTAATGGTATTAGCGAATTAGATACATTATCACTTGCATTTTTAGGTAATGACATTCTTGATTTACCAAACAGATTTAAGGTTCTTACTTCTGCTAATACAGTTTCAAATAGCTCTGATGGAACAAAACCAGAAGTTTCTGATACACAGATTTCAGATGAAGGAAGTAAAACTCGTGACCAGAATAAGAATGATAATTAGGAGATAAAAGGATGAAACAGAATTTTATAAAAACTACAGATACTTCTACTGCTGAGAAATTATCTTCTCTTGGTTTTCAGAAGATTGATGTTACTAATGGTATTTATACCTTTTTGAATTCTGGAAAAATTCAGTTTTCAAATGATGATATAGATAAAAGAAAAATTCAGTATAGTAATATGCTGAGTATTTAGCACTCTCCTATCTGAGTGCTTATTAATAATTCAGAAAGGAGGAAATAATGCAAAAGAAATATTTTACAATTGAAGATTTAATTAGTTTCTGTAAGCATAAGAAAATGTATAATTTTTCTTCAAAGGAATCTGGTAAACCACTTTATGTACAAGCAATTCAAGATTTTTCTTCTACTGATATAGAAAAAGCAGAAGATAATAAATTATATGCTAAAGTGCGTGTTTGCCATACATTACTTAATCGTAATGGTAGTTACATATCTGAAGATTCTATGAAGGCTGCAATGCCAAGTTTAAAATATTCTCCACTGCTTGCAAACATTCATCAATTGGATGACGGTTCTTGGGATTTCCATTCTCATGATTATCATATAGAAACAGACGAAAACGGTAATGAAATAACTGTATATGATGAAAAACAGGTTGGTACTTTTACATCAGATGAACCTTATCTCGAATATGACAAAGATATGGATAAAACATATGTCGTTGCTCGTGTAGCAATTCCAGAATCATATACTCGTTGTGCAGACATCATTCGTGAAAAAAATGGAACAAAGGTGAGCTGTGAGCTGATTGTATACGAGTGTTCATACAATGCAAAAGAAAAATATCTACAATTAGATGATTTTGAATTTGCAGGATGCACTTGCTTGGGAGCTGAGAAAGATGGAACACCTATTGGTGAGGGGATGCTTGGAAGTAAAATTACGCTCGAAGATTTCAGTGAAGAAAATAACAGTCTAATTAAATTTAACGAAAAAATGGTTGAATTACAAGCACGACTTGAAAAATTAGAGACTGCTTGTTTTGACAATAAAAATAATTCTAAGGAAGGAGGAAACAACGTCAATATGAATAAATTTGAAGAGTTATGTCAGAAGTATGGAAAGACAGTTGATGATATTACATTCGATTATGAAAATATGTCAGACGAAGAATTAGTTGAAGCATTTGCAAAAGCATTTGATGATACTGATACTACTGATGGCACTACAGATAATACTTCAACGGAAGATACTCCTTCTACAGACGAGGGTGTAGAACCAACTAATGATGAATCAACTGAATCTACTAAAGATGATAGCAAGGAGGATTCAACTACAGATGAATCAACTACTACTCCATCAGATGATGATGAAGTCAAGAAAAAAGTAGATAATTCTGTATCTAATAATACTGTCGAATATTCATTTGTGAAAGATGGAGAAATTAAAAAGTTTGCTGTATCTTTACAGGATAAAATCTATGCTATTCAGGATTTAGTAAACGCTACATATGCAGATGCAGATAATACATATTATGGTGTCACTGTTTATGATGATTATGTAATCATGTGTGATTGGTGGTCAGGAAGATATTATAAGCAGACTTATGATTCTAAGGAAGACAACTACTCTCTTACTGGTGATAGAGTTGAAGTATATGTTGAGTTTGTTACTGCTGATGAGCAGAAAGAACTTGATGATATGCGTTCAAATTATGCTGAATTAAAAGCATTTAAGGAAACTGTAGAGAAGAATGAGCTTCATGAAAAGCGTGAAAAAATTCTTGCAGACGAGAGATACGAATCTATTTCTACAAAAGATAAAGAAGGAAATTTTGTGAATAAAGATTTTGCTGAACTTTATAAGAATATGGATAACTATTCTCTTGCTGAACTTGAAACACAGGTTAAGGTAATCCATTCTGATTTTATTGCAGAACATTCAACTTTTTATGCATCGACAGAGGAGAAGAAATCAACTTCTAAGAAACAGTTCGCTAACCCATCTAAAGTTGTTAAATCAAGTAGATATGGAAAATTGTTTCAGAACAAATAAATAGAAAATTAAATAATCACTTTTTTGTTAGGTCGCTTTTATAAAGCGGTCTTTTTTATTTTATCAAATTTAAGGAGGAAAAAATAATGGCTTTACGTTATTCAATTGAACAGCATCATGTTTGCTTCCCTACTAAAGTCCTTTCTGAGCGTGTAGGTAGAACATTAAACATGGTAATTAAGACAGATACAGACAATGGTACTGTATGCGGAAAAGGTAAATATGTATCTTTTGATCAGTATGAGGTCGCTGATGCACCTACTACTTTTGAGGGGGAAATTCTTGAGCAGGCTGCTGATGGAAACTGGTATGTAGAAGTTAAGAAGATTGATCCTAATGCACCAGCAATTTTAATTTATGAAGTTCCTACTATTGCAGAAAATTATAATTCTAAGTTTACAGCTACTTCTAATTTCTTCAACGAAGCAAGTGCAAGCAGAACAAAGACCGTTAGAGGTTTTGTTCTCGGTGTAACAGATGTATATGAACTTAGTGCAGATGCATTTGATGGTACACCAGTAGCAGGTAAAAAGGTAACAATCGAAGCTGGTAGCCAGAAACACAAGGTCGCTATTGCGTAAGAAGGGAGGATAAAATATAATGAGTAGAATGAATTTTAGCACACATGTAATGAATGTGTTTAATGATATGAATACATCTTATGATGAAATTAAGAACCTTATGTTTGATTTATATAAGGGAGAACTCGATGAGGGTATTTCTAAGAAGGATGCAGAGGATAAACTTCGTGAAATGTCTCTCAAAATCTTTGGTTTAACAAAGGATGCCAAGAAGAGAGAACGTATTCGTGCGTATGAAGAATTCGGTAGACAGTTCTTCAATGTTATCGAGGAGGTAACAGACTGGACAGTATCTACAGGTCTTAAAGAGAATGAGTGGTTTAATGAGCTTGTAAACTATAGAAATCTTAACGATGGTGATGAGAACTTATTCAAGAATGAGCATGAGGAAGTAATTCTTTCTGTAGCAAGAATGGGTAAGAGACACCACGATACAATGCTCCAGAGATTACCAGAAGGTGAGACATATTCTGTTGAAACTGATCTTTATGGTGCCGCTGTTGGTGCTGATATTGATAAGTACTTAATTGGACAGGAAGATTGGACAAAACTTATTGATGCTATTACAAAGGCATTTGTTGTTATGGTTCAGGATCTTATCTTCGCAGAAGTTCTTAATGCTCCTAAAAAGCTTCCTGTGCAGACAGGCTTCGTTGAAACTGGTGCTTTAAATACACAGAACAGAGGCAAGTTCAATAAGGTACTTCAGAATGTATCTGTTGCAAATGACAACGCAGAAGTTGTAATTATGGGTACTATGGTAGGTCTTCAGGAACTTGAAAACCTTGTAAATGTAAACTGGATTGCCGCTTCTCAGAAGGAAGCCGTTGCATCTATGGGTAGACTTGGTAACTATGGTCGCTATCGTCTTGTTGAGATTCCTCAGAGATTCGCAAGAAATGATGTAACAAAGACTATGTATGATGATAATACACTTTGGATTTTCGCTTCTGGTGATAACAAGATGGTTGATATGGTCGATGTTGGTGAGACAATCATTGATGAAATTACCGACAGAGGTGAAGCTAATAGCAACATCGCAGACCTTATGAAGTACGAAGTACAGAGAGAGCTTGGTGTTGCTACTCGTCTTGGTCGTTACTTTGGTCAGTGGAAGATTTCTCAGGACTAATATAATACAACACTTATATAGGAGGGTATGAAAATACTCTCCTATTTTATATGGAAAGAAAGGAAACGAATATGGCTTATACAAAGAAAACTGTTACTAAGACAGAAGAAACAGTTGAAACAAAAGCAACTGAAAAGCCAAAGAAAACTTTTACTGATTCTGACTTTATTTTATGTCGTTCAGTATGTTTTGGCGGTTTAAATATTACATGTCCATCTGGTAATACATATGAATTTAAGGATTATGGAAAGACTTGCGAAATTAACTACAGAGATTTAGTTACTTTGATTCGTAAGGGTTCTGACCATATTTTCTTGCCTAGATTCATTATTGAAGATGATGATTTGTTAGCTGATTTCCCTTCAGTTACAAAAGTATATGACAATATGTATACATCAGAGGATTTATTAGAAATTTTAGATTTACCTAATAGCAGAATGAGAACGGAAATTGAAAAACTTCCTATCGGTGCAAAGGATGTACTTTGTCAGATGGTTGCAGGTGAAATCGCAAATGGACATCTTGATAGTATTTCAAAGGTAAGAATCTTAAGTGAGATTTTTGATTCTGATTTTGATTTGATTAGTAAGTTATTCGTTAAGTAAAGGAGGCTCACAATGACGCTTCCATATGAAACAATTTTTTCACGAACAAGAGGACGAATTTCAGATCCGAAAGAACTCTCTCTTGACGAAAACGATTTGCTTGAAATATATACAGAACGATTAAGCAATGTAATTGCTGATCCAAGAGTGCGTAGATTATTCTCTTCTCTCACACTCGATGATGAAATTCAACAGTTGGATTTTACGCTGAATAATTCAGTAGACAAAACGGCTGATATGAATTTTGTCGTAGGAATTCTTGTACTTGGAATGACGATTGAATGGTTACAGCCACAGGTTGATTCCATTATGCACACATCAGTAATGATAGGTGGTAAAGAAGAAAAGAAGCTGCTCGACAATCATAAAAATATGATCGACCGTCTTGATTCCATGAAAATTGAATTAAATAAACGTATTCGTGATTACGGATATATGTACAATTCCTATATTAACACGGAGTCCTAATATGCAATACATATATGGTAACTTCACAGACAAGCAAATCAATGAAGCAGTTCGTGCAATGCATGGTGATATTCACAAATTACTGCTCTACAAGGACAAGACAATTGAAGAGAAAATATTTGAAGATGATGAAGCATTTCTCGTCTTCTTTGAGAATGTTATGTTTAAATTAGGTGGCACAAAAACATTATTTAATGATAACGGACTTATGGTAATTCTTATGGCAACTTTACAAGGTGCTATGGATAATTTTAAGAGCGACCATTTTAGTTACAAAAAATTCCGTAGGGCAATCTTAGATTCTCACGGATATATAAAAGCAATGTTTGAGGGAGGTGTAAGCGATGCCGAGTCTACAAACAGCTAGGCGTGTCGCAAACGCCAAGAACAACGGTGCTAAAACGATTGGTCAGATTTATAAGGAACAGTCTGATTGGGCAATGGAACAGACTTGGGATAATGATATCCAGAGTAAAATCTGTTATATCTACGACTTCTATCATGACGATCAGCCACGATTAGCTGAAGGTATGACATATGAGAATACAACTAAAACACGCATAGATGTAAAGTTTATTGTTAAGTCATATCAGTCTATGGACAAAGACCAAGTAGAATATTACATTCAGTTTAGACCATCACAGGCAGTTCGATTTTCAGAAAATGATGAATTATATTATTTTGAAACTGATTACAAATCTGTTTATGGAAATACATTTCCTGTAGGCGAATACATTGATATTCCAGACGATAGAGGAGTTTATCATAAATGGTTGATTTGCCGTGAAGAAAGAGCAAACCAATTTCCGAAGTATCTCGTTCTTCCATGTGATTATGAATTGTGTTGGATTGAGACAAATGGTAAAGACAGAATTAAGCGTAGAATGTGGTCTGTTTTAAGAATGCAATCGTCTTACACAATCGGGCAGTACACGGATCGTGTGTTTACAAGAACAGATAATCAGAATAAAATCTGGCTACCGTTAAATAAACTTACAGAGAAATTCTGGTATACCAATAGTGAAGATACTACAATGAGAATTGTTGTAAGCGCTCCTACTGAACACCCTCTAATATGGGCTTGTACAAAAATTGAGAATATTCAGCCTATAGGTATTCAGAAACTTACAATCTATCAAACTGTTTGGTCTGACAATAGAGATTATATCGAGAAAGATTCTGATGGTAATATTATTGGTATGTGGGCTTCGTATTTTGATTCAGAAATCGCTCCAACAGATCCATCTATTCCAACTACTCCCCCATCTTCTATCACAGCAAGAATTTCAGCATCCACTTCAACTATTAAAGTTGGTGGTTCTTATAAAAATCTTACAGTAAATCTATTTAATGATTCCAATGAAGATATCACAACTGAATATACTGATGCAACCTTTACATGGACTTGTTCTGTTGACGATGAAGATTGGACTGATAAAGTAACATGGCGAGCTGGTACAGAGTACAACCAAAAGAAAGTAAAGTTTCCTAATGACACTTCTACTATCGGCAAAATATTGTCTGTTAAATGTGAAATCACTAAGGATAACTTGCCGATTGAATCTGAAATTTTACCGTTGGAATTAACTGAATAGGAGGTGTTTTTATATGGCAGAAAAATTAATTACAAAGAATGATTTGTTAAATAAACTTCGTGCATATAGAACTACTCCTGATGATGAAAATATTCAGTATAAGAAAAAGATTGAGAAAGCACTTATGCTTAATCCATGTCTTTTATATGCACTTAATGAAAAATCATTAGAATCAGAACTTTTTGATGATGATGGCAATATCAACTGGGAATGGAACGAAGAAACAAAGGAATACGAACCTCTTGGGGAATGGGATAGATATTTTGGTGGAACATCTAATATCCGTCCTTATTTGTTTATCCCTGATACTCAGACCGAGGTAAAACATTATATCTGTTATCAAGTATCTTTTGATGAAATGCCTCGTTATCAAGATACATTAAAGTATACAAATGTTACATTTACTATTTTTGTTCATGGTAATGACAGAAATGATAAATTAACTGGTATTCCAAGACACGATCTCATTGCTTCTATTATAAGAGAGCGATTTAATTGGTCAAATATATTTGGAATGCAAACACATCTTGTATCTTCAAAAGAGTCCACAACAGATAATAATTATATCGTTCGCACCCTTGTATTCCAAGTTGTTGACACTAATGGAATCGTTAAGACTACTAATGGTATAACGAGTACAAATAACTATCAGTTAAGGCGGTGATATTATGTCACAGCAAAATACTGATATGTTAGACGGACTTCAAGCTGCCGTTATAGCTGAAGCCCAAAAGAGAAAAGAGAATACACAAGAATATAAATTTGATCCACTTAAAATGTATTTTAGAGAAGATTACCTTGTTAAAGGTATTCGTATTGTACAGCCGACAATAGGTGATATTCTCAATATGGGTGAATCAAAATTTTATTCTGGTCTTTCGCCTTTTCTATATAATTCTACTTCTATTCGTGTAATGTTATGGGATTTACCACAACGAATAGATTGGTGCAAAGTAAAAGATATTGAAGTATTTGGTATGTTGAAAAGTATGACAGATACTGATAATTCGGCAATTCGATTGTTATTCCCAGATTATAGAATTGAACATATGCAGTTAATGCAGTTTAAAGAAAAAGATTCTGATAAACCTCAACTGTGTTTATATGATTCTGAAAATGATTTTATTTTAAAAGAATCTGAATATATGGAAATAGCTGAATATATCAGAACCTTGCTTAATATCCATCCAAAAATAGAAAAAGCAAAGGGAAAGACAACAAAACAGTGGATGATAGATGAAGATAAAATGAATATGGTTCAGAGAGATGAGAAAAATACTTCCACTCTTCTACCACTTATATCAGCTTGTATAAATCATCCTGGTTTTAAATATAAATTACAGGAACTTAGAGATGTCGGAATTTATGAGTTTATGGATTCTGTACAGAGATTACAAATATACGAATCTACTCATGCTTTAATGGGTGGAATGTATTCAGGATTTGCAGATATGTCTAAAGTTCCAAAAGAACAATTTAATTTTATGCGTGAATTGCATGAATAGTTAGAAAGATTGAGCGATTTATATCGCTCTTTTTTAATACAAATTTTTATTATAAGGAGGAATTAAATTATGGCATTTAAACTTGGTGACGTAATTATTGACCGTCTTCAGTTTGGTTATGGTGCTACAAAGACAAAAGCTCTTTATGCACTGACACAGTTGACAAATGCAACTATTGATATTACTGCTGACTCAACAGATATCAAAGATAAAGATGGTAACTTAATTTATAGAAAGTATTCAGGTAAAAGTGGCGAGGTTACTGCTACCAATGCGTTTATGAACCTTTCTGTAATTGAAGCTATCTCTGCTCAGGATGCTGAACTTGCTTCCGATACTAACACGATTGTTATGCCTATCTTTAAGATTGTAAAAGCAGGTGAGACGCTTGATATCACAGATGCTGTTGAAGATTCATTTATTGTAAATGCTCTTTCTGCAAATGGTTCACTTGGAAAAGCCTATACAAAAGGTTCTGCTGCTTCTGCAACAGAGTTCAAAGTAGACACAGAGACAGACCATAAACTTACACCGCCATCAGATCCAGAGGAAACACAGTACCTTGTTAAATTCAAAAAGAACGTTAAGAGCGGTGCTAAGATTACAATTTCTGGCGACAAATATCCAAAAGCTCATGAATTATACTTCAAAGCTCTTGCAGTTGATAAATGTGAAATTGGAAGCTATCGTGCTTGCATTATTCATATTTCATCATTCATGCCAAGTCCAGAAGTAAGTCTTGCACTTCAGGGTGGAGATTCACAGACAATGGATTATAAGGGTGCAATCCTTACAAATGCATGTTCTACATCTCAGGATATGGTTGAAATCTACTTTGTAGACGAAGAAGAGGAAGTCTAATCTTTATACAACCAAAACATATTTAGAAGAGTGGTCTTCCACTCTTCTATTATATTAAGGAGATGAATGAATGAGCAAGAATGATTTAAGAATGTGCTGTGTTTGTCATAAGGAGTATTCGTTTTGCCCAGTTTGTAATCCAGAAGACAGATTAAAACCTACATGGCATTTTGCTTATTGTAGTGAAAATTGCAAAGATATTTACAATATTACTTCTTCTTTTGAAAATGGAAGATTATCTGATATTGATGCAAAAGCAAAATTAGAAAAGTTAGATTTAAACGAAAAAGATAATTTTGGAGAAAGTTATCAAAAATCTATAGACTCTATTATGAAAGCAAAACCACAAGTTGTTACAAAAGAAAATAAAAAGACAGATGTTAAATCTGTCAAAAAAGATATTTTTACAAAAGTCGAAAACGAGGCTGAAAGTAATGTTGAATAGTGATTTTAAATAAGGGATTATAACATACTACTATTCAATGTTGTAATCCCTATTTTTTACGCCATTCAACCGAGGAATAAAAAGGAATGATAATAAAAAGTAATTTAAAACCAAGAGACTATACTGAAAAAGAAGCTGTTCGTATATATAATCGAGATCAGCAAACATTTTATATAGATTCTAATGTTTATCCAGTAGATGTATATACAAGTTATAGTCCTAAATGTGAAAGAAAAATTATAATAATGACTTTCATAAGAGAGGATACAAAAGAAGTTTATAAAAAATGGCAAGATTATGAAACAGATCAGCTTAAACGCCCAAATTAGGGCGTTATTTTTATACACAAAAATAGGTTACTCAAGACAATGAGCATAAAAGTAGATGTCATACCTGTGAGTGAACGATTACAGAATCAATAGTCAGGTCACTGCTACTCTCCTATTGAGCAAAAGGAAAGGAGAAAATATGTCATATACATTAAAAACAGATTTAGCAAATAGGTCTAATTATGGTGGACAGAGAAACACTAATAAAATTAAATATCTTGTCTTCCATGCAACATCAAATGATGGTGATACAGACGAATCAAATGCGAGATACTTTAAAACTCATGTTGTGAAAGCTTCCGCTCATGCATTCGTTGATGACAATTCAGTTACTGTATCTGTTCCTGCAAACTATGTAGCTTATTCAGTTGGTGGAAAACGTTATTCTGATTACAACCGTACAGGTGGAGCTTCTATGTATGGTAAAATCACTAATACAAATTCTTACAATATTGAAATGTGTGATTACAATAAAAATGGATTTTTTGATTTTACAGAGGCTACATTAGAAAACGCAGTTGCCTATGGTAAATATATTATGAATTTATATAACATCCCGATTACAAATGTTTATATGCATTTTGATGTTAATGGAAAACATTGCCCTGTTCAGTGGTGGAATAAACTAGAAGAATGGAACAAATTCAAACAGCGTTTAGGAAACACAAATGTTTCTTCTACTGTAGCACAGGAAACGCTTTATACAAAAACACAGTTCATTAAAGATGTTCAGAAAGCTATTGGTGCAGGGGTTGACGGGAAAGCCGGTAGAGAAACATTATCAAAAACTATAACTGTATCTGCAACTACAAACAGAAAACATGCTGTAGTTAAACCAATCCAGAAATATTTAAATTCAAAAGGATTTAATTGTGGCACGGTAGATGGTTGCGCAGGTTCAAAATTTGATGCTGCTGTAAAAGCATATCAGAGAGCAAACGGATGTATTGCAGACGGTGTAATCACGGCAAAAGGTAAAACATGGAAAAAATTGCTTGGGTTATCCTAAGCGGAAAGTGAGGAAACTATGGATTTAACATTTTTAGCAAATTTTGCAGTTCCAATTATTGTTGGAGTTTGTTTATGTGTTGGATACGTAATTAAGAACGTTATTACTACAGATACAATCAATAAATATATTCCATTAATTATGGCAGTTTTAGGTGTTGTACTTAATATTTGGATTAATATGTCATTTACTCCTGAAATCTTATTAGGTGGAATGTTTAGTGGTTTAGCAAGCACAGGTTTGTATGAAGCATTCAAACAGCTTATCAAAAAATAAGAAGGCGGGTTTATGAATGGATGCTATAGAAAATTTATTTAGTTTAGATTATCCATCTATTATCATGGGGGTTTTTATAATCATTCTTGGTGTTGATAAAGTTATATTTCTCATTACAAAAGTCAAAAAATCTCTACGAATTAAATTTGGATATGAAGAAGACAAATTAACTATTGAAGACAGAATAACCACTTTAGAAAAACATGATAATTGGCAATACAAAGAGATTACTAAAATGTCTAAAGGTATTGAAAATATTGAATCTGAATTATTAGATAATAATTTAGAGAGAAAACGAAAATACATTTTAGATTTTTGTTCTTCTCTTTCCAATGGTCAAAAGCAGAATAAAGAAGCTTTTAATAATGTATTCAAAACATACAAAAAATATGAAAAGCTTTTAAGTGATCATAATATGGAAAACGGTCAAGCAGAAGAAAGCATAAAGTTCATTTCTGAGAAATATCAAGAATGTTTAAGAAACGGCAATTTTTAGCAACATTCTTTTAATTATATCACAAAAATTACCAATTCTGGTTAATATTTTCTTATGTATTATATGAATATACAAAATAATTCTAAGCATACTACATTACATGAAGAATAAAGTTGGTGAATATAGGTATAAACAGAATATATCAATATCAGAATTGTCCAAGAGATGCGGACTATCTTCTACTGCTATTTCTAATTTAGAAAATGGATATACTTCTGATATTTTATTATCTCATGCAGTCGCTTTATCTCTTGCGTTACATGTAGACTTATATGAATTATTTTGTATAAAGAGATAAAGGAGATGTATGCCTATGGGAATGTATTACAATGTAATTTGTGAAGAAATCGAAATAACAGGTGGAAAAGTAATTCATATTGACAAGAATTTAGGGAATATGAATGATGTCCATAAACTTGTCTGTGAAAATATCAGCAAATATCCAAACGCCAAATGGGAACTTTATTCTATGATACTTAATAACTAAAACCAATACATACCACAATTAAATATAAGAAATATGAAAGAGCGGTTTCTTCGGAAGCTGCTCTTTTGTTATGTAAAGGAGAAAATAATATACAAGAATTAAAATTAACATCTCCTATCGCACCTTCAGTTAACCACTATTTAGGTTGGAGAGCTATTTTAAAAAATGGGAAACCAATGGCGGTAGGATATAAAAAACCAGAAGCAATTAAATATCAGAAAGAATTTGCAAAATATGTAAAGACAGAAGCAAAAAAACAAAACTGGATTAAATCGGATGACAAATCACAGCACTATTATATGGATTGCATCTTCTATTTTGACAGAGTAGACAAAGATGCCAATAACAGTTTTAAGTGTCTTGCCGATGCGATTACAGACAGCGAATCCGTGTGGATTGATGACACTCAGTTATGTGAACGTGTACAAGGGATTTATTATGATTCAGAAAATCCACGAATAGAAATTACAATACGACCTGTTGACTACATTGGAGTTTTTGACAATGCTTCACAGTTTGATGAATTTAAATCTCACTGCATCGGATGTAAAAGATACAAACGAAACTGTAGTCTTCTAAAGAAAGCTATAGAAGGTCGAATTCAAAAAGAAATACATAATGGAGAATGTGAAAAATTCTCACCAATAAATGATTAAGGAGAAAAAGGAATATGAAGAAAATTACAATTAAAACATTTTGTAAGGAATACAATAATCGTGCTAATGATACATTGAAGAAACAGTATATTAAAGATAACCTTGAAATTACACCTTATGTATCATTTGTCAAAAAAGATGCTCTTATTAGTAATTTACTGAAGGCGACTATGATTGATAAAGAGACAGGAAACGTAAAGGTAAACTCTTCTGCTGAATATCTTTTAAAGACAAGAATTTTAATTGAAAACTATACAAACCTTACGGTTGAAACAGATGGATTTTATGAGGAATATGATGAACTGAAGAAATCTGGATTGTTTACAATTTTACTTATGGGTAATGATGATACTGCACCATTGATTCCAATTGAAGAAATTGCGGAGTTCAATCATTTACTGTCCATTAAGAGAAATGATATATTTACTAATCGCTATGAGATCCACAGCTTTATTACAGAACAGGTAGACAGATTCAAGGCTCTTGGTGAAGCTACTCTCACACCACTTATGGACGTTGTGAATAAGAAACTTGATGAGATTCCAAAAGAAGATTTAGATAAGATTGTTGAGTTTGCTAAGAATGGTGGATTTAAAGAAGTCTAAGTAAATTCAAATTTCTTGTGAAATAAACAGGCTCTATACGTGTCACAGCGCATAGTGCTTTTTCTTATGGAGAGTGGTTATACTGCTCTCCTATTTTAGTGTAAAAATAGTGAAATTATAGTGAAAATTTTGGAGGTGACTAGATTGGGACTAAATAAAGACACTATTAAATATTTGGAAAAACAGGCTCAAAAAAAAGCTTCCGAATTGGCGCATGAAGCTCAACAGAGATTAACAGATGGTTATGTGTCGTTTATTGCTTTATATTATAGCGATTACACACCACAACAGTATGTAAGAACACACAACTTATACAGGTCTTATAACAAATTTTATAAAAATAGCCACGGTACTATTTTTTATGGTGGCGTTGAAGTAACACCTGAAAGAATGTTTGATAACTATGACCAAATTACACCTTCAGATCTTATGTCGGAATTTATTTACAATCCGAAAGGTACTTATCATGGTTGGTACAACATTCCTGCTAGTTTCAGTGTGTATAGAGAAATGCATAAGTATCATGAACGATTAAAAGATGAATATAGAAAACGTTGTATGGTTTAGAAAGGATGTGAATGAATGGCTAATTCAGATATTATCAAGATTGGTTTTGACTACAGAGCGAGTCTTGAACAATTTGAAAAAGAAACAAATGGTGTATTTGAGGGAATTAGTGATAAAGCTGGTAAGCAGAAAATCACAATTCAATTAGATGCAAAAGATGATAAAGTAATTGATAAAATAAAGGAATTACAGAAACTTAAATTAGATAAGTTCACATTCGAGTTTGGTAATTCTGGATTAAAAGAACAGCTACAGACATTTGATAAATTAGAGAATAAGATTAATGAGATTATTAGTTTATCAAAAGGAATTGACTTATCATTTAATACCAAAAACAAGACAGAAGCTTATAACCAATTAAAAAAATATGCAGATGCTTTTAAAGAATATTATGGTAATGAAGAAGCAATGGCTACCAATGCAGGTGCAAAGGCTGGTTATGCGTATTACAAAGCCTATGAAGAAGCATTGCGAAAAGGTGTTGCACAAAGCAAATTAGAAAAAGTTACTGTCGATTTTGATGTAAATGATTCAATTTTTAGCAAAGAGAGAATCGTTAAAAATAGAATTAAAGAGTTTGAAAATTTTCAAAAGTATGGTAATGCCGATGAAAGTAACTTAATTGCAGAAATTACATTACTAGAGAATCGGCTTTTGAAATTTAATTCTGCTTATTCTCAAGTGAAGGCTAATTTAGGCGATGCGCCAATTACACCTGAAATCACAAAAAACATTGAAGAATATGTTAGGATGCTAGAAGTTGCAGAAAGCAGAGCAAAAGATGCAGAATTATTTGGCTATTCAAGCGAAGATATCAATTCAGATAAAGATCTTGCAAATATGTATCTTGACTTTGCGAAAGAAGACGCTACTGCCGAAAATAAAAAATATATTGAATCATTAAAACAAGAAGAGACACAAGCTATTGCTACTACTGAAGCTGAACAGAAATTAGCAGAAGTTCAAAAGGAAACAGTTTCTAATACTTCTAATTCAAATAATTCTCAAATTGAAGAGTTAAAATCTGATATTCAAGAGGTAAAAACCGAACTTGGTGATGTAAAAGATAGAATTTCTTCTATTGAATCGAATGGTTTTGAAAATGTACGAGATGATGTTGAAAAGACAAAGGAATCTGTAAAAGAACTTAACAGTGAACTTACAGAAATGAAATCCAACCTCTCTTCTACTTCACAAGAATCGAATATTTCTTTGGCTTCTGATTCTACTGTTAAACAGCAAATCAAATCTGAATCAGAGTTGAATGCTGAAATTGAAAAAAGAGAGAATATTATCAGAGAGCTTCAACAGTTACAAGAGAAATTGACTGTTCATGAAGACTTCCATGATAATGATAGGTATTTTGCAGACCAATTACCTACAGAGGAAGAAATCCGTGAAGCAGATAAAAGAATTAAACAATTAACTGGTACTAATAATATCTTTGATGTTGACAAACTTATACAAGACAGAAACGAATGGTTATCTGAAGTAAAATATAGTCTTGAAGAGTACGATGATTTAATTAAGGCAAATGATCAAAAGGCACTTGATGAATATACAACAAGAGGCTTATCACGTATTGGTGGGGCTGAATCATTTTTTGGATATGAAGATAATAATTTTTCTATAGCGTCAAAATTTGTTGAGGAAAAAGAAAAAATTCAAAATGAGATAAATGATCTCTATACAGATTTAGATAAGTTGGATGAAAAAATGAATTTAGATTCCAATAATTCTTCAGTCGATAATATAGTTCAATCTCAAGAAAAGCTTCAATCTGAATTAAAAGAAACTCAGAAACAAGCTGAGAAAACAACTCAGGCTGTTAAAGAGGTGTCTTCTACTGCTTCTCAAGACCAAACGAAAGACGCATTTCCTGATAAAGATGTTTCTGCTTCTGTAGAGTCTGCTACTAATTCCATCAAAGAAGAGAATAATGTATTAGAACAGAACACTCAGAAAGTTAAGAAAAATACACAGGCTAAAGAACAGAATGCTAATGTAAATCTTAATAAATATGATAAGCATTTGGATTCTTATAATGGTAATGTTGATAAATATCAAGCCACTATTGACAGATTTAATGATGGTGGCTGGACAAGTGATACATATTTAAAAAATGTACAGGCTGTTAAGAATGCCGTTAATGAGTATGGAACTCTGCTTAATGAATTAAAGGGCAAAGATGCTAGTTTGGTGACAAGTGAAGATATTTCCAAGTTGGATGAGTATGAAAAGAAAATTAAAGATACTATCGCTACCATCACTAATATGTCAGCTTCTGAAAAGGGCTATAACTTTGTATCAGGTCAGAAAGAATTAGACAAGATTCATAAACTTCTCAATGAGAATAGTAATATGTCTTCTGAGGCTAAAGCTAAAATAAGAGCCTACTATGCGGAAATTGAAAGTGGTAATCCTAGTATGAGTCTAGATAAGATTCATGGTGAAATCTTAAAGATTTATAATGCCGAAGTTGAAGCTGGTCGTGCAGGTAGAACATTGTGGGATACTTTAAAGAATAGCGGATTCCATCAGATTGCTGCTCAGATGGCAGGTATGTTTGGTGTATATGATGTTATTAATCTTGGTAAAGAAGGTTTTAATGTTGTAAGAGAACTTAATACTGCTCTTACAGAAATGCGAAAAGTATCTGATGAGACTGTTCAAAGCTTGAAAGATTATCAAGCTACTACTTTCGATACGGCAGATGCGGTTGGTACAACTGCAAAACAGATACAAAATTCCACAGCAGATTGGATGCGTCTCGGAGAATCAATGAATCAAGCTGCGGAAAGTGCAAAGGATGCCAATGTTCTTTTAAATGTATCAGAGTTTGAAGGAATAGACGAAGCAACGGAGTCTCTTGTATCAATGAGTCAGGCGTATAAAGATCTTGATAAAATGGATATAATTGATGTTCTCAATAATATTGGCAACAATTATAGTATCTCGACAGATGGATTAGCAACTGCTCTTAAAGATTCCGCAAGTGCATTAGTAACTGCAAACAACGATCTTAATGAAGCAGTTTCGTTGACTACGGCTGGCAATGCTATAACTCAAGATCCATCTAAGGTAGGGGCAGGTCTAAGGACGATTTCTCTTAGATTGGTTGGTACAGAGGAAGCTAAACAGGAGCTTTCAGATTTAGGCGAAGAAACAGATGGAATGATTACTACCGTTTCTAAACTTAGAGATACAATCATGGATGCAACCAAAGCTGCATCGTCAGATGGAAAAGGTTTTGATATTCTTGATTCTAATGGAAATTATAAAAGTACATATGAAATTATGCAAGGACTCGCAGATTTGTATGACAATATTGTAAAAAAAGATAAAGAATTGGGAACAAATAATCTTAATCTTTTACTTGAAACTATTGCAGGGAAAAATAGAGCCAACATTGCCGCAAGTATTCTTCAGAATGGAGATATGCTTCGTTCAGTGTATAAAGATGCTCAAAATTCAGAGGGATCAGCAGAAAAAGAATTAAACTCTTATCTTGATAGTATTGATGGCAAAATGGCACAATTAGAAAATCGTGCCCAGGAGTTCTGGTTTAAAGTAATCGACTCCGAAACTATTAAGAATGGTATTGATTTATTATCCACTCTACTTAAAGGTGCTACTGATTTTGTAGATACAGTTGGATTGTTACCAACTATTCTCACAGGAATTGGAGCAGCACTATCTTTTAAAAATGTAGGTTAACGCAATCGTTACATATCATTTTGTAATTGTTTGCCTATATGCCCACTTCACCTAAACTATATAGCGTTATATAGCATGGTGCGGTGTATGAGAAGGTAAAGTCTCATATACAAAGTCAATTATACGAATATAAATCATAATAGTATTAAATCGTATCATAGGTTAAATTGCTGGGAAGAATGGTGACATTCATGTGTGAAAAGAAATTACTTATAACCAAATAATACTTATTTTACCCTGTATTATTTGGTGGTGTTGGAAATCCAACCATAGAAATATGTAAAATAATATAAGAATTGTATATGGTGCAAACCCTCTATATGTTCGGTTCAATAAAATTATAATCCGATAAGCACAATATCAGCAGCGAAGCCACTCCTATTTTATTGTAGGTAAGATGCGTGAGCATTTTAGTAAAGGTGCTTAAGGCGTATAATATTACTAAGTATTATGCACTTATAAAGATTGGGTAAATCTTGAAGCACAAACACTTGTGGAACGTTCAGAGACTATAATCCTCGGTATTTATCATACGTGCTTGATAAATATTTAATAGATAGTCCAAAAACGTTGGTAAAATTGAATATGCCAATATGAGAATGGTGGTTTAAAGACTACGGTTCGAATATTTTTATTATATGAATAGCCTATTATAATAGAAATTTTAGTTTGTTTGATTTCTCTCTCGTGCTAATGGAGAAATAAAATAATGGCTAATAGCACAAAACCAAGAAATCTCGATTTCATATTGAGAAAATTAAAAAGTGACATTACCTATACTACAAACAATGTCACAGAGGCGTGTGTAAAATAGATGCATGATTTTTGAAACGAGGAAGATCATATGAGCAATAAAATAACACGATATAAGGTTTCTTATCACGGGTTAGATGCAGATAAATGGATTGAGAATTGTGATTTCCCGATAAGAATGCAGTATGCTACAAACAGTGGATTTGTAAATGTAGCAGATTTATCAAGGAGCAATCAGAATATATTATCAAAACTAAAGAAACAAAAACATAATAAATTTGTTAATATTGGAGAGGTTGACTATTAAGGAGACTATAATAAAAAAGCTGTTATGGTCTTTTTTGAAGGAGTGAACAGGATATTATTATTATGTAGAGAGATTATGTTATACAATGAATTTGTTCCTGCAATGGAACATGAACTTCATCAGTGGGAATATAGTGTATATGGGCACTATGATGAAATTGAAATTTGGAAAAATAATTAAATTTGATGATAGCGGTTCTTTGTAATATTTCTTAAAGTTGAGAAATTGTATTGCCCAGAAAGGGCTGAATTTATTTCCGATGTGAATCGTGCCAAACTACAAATATGGCACTCCCACATGGTAAATACCAAGCACTTGCCGTGACAATGGACTGCAATGTGGTAATACAGTCGCAGTTTGCTTGGTATTATATTACCATATACTTCCAATTTCATAAATCCAGAACATTAGTTTTGTCGATTTATGGAATACGAAAAATATTCAATTTTCGTACAAACTATTTACAAAGTTTATCATTTGTGTTACTTTCAAAATATCAAAAATTTTGATTTTTTGAAGGAGGTAAAAACATGAAAGTTTCAAGAGAAAATTGTCCAGTCAAGCCATTGATAGGCAAAATGAAACGAGAGAAAATTGTATTAAAGCACAAATTACAGAGAAGAGAATCTGTTTGGTCTAATCCTAACAAATCATTACTTATTGACTCTCTTTTAAGAGGATATATTGTACCACCCGTTTACACTATTTCTGAAGATGGGATTCAATATGTAATTGATGGTGTACAGCGATTAAGCACGTTAAAAGGATTCTATAATGATGAGTTTTCAATATCTAAAAAGGCAGAACCAGTTATAATTGAAGGAACTGAATATAATATTGCAGGATTGAAATTTAGCAAACTTGACCAAGTTGTAAAGGACGAGTTAGATAGTTCTGCTATCACAGTATATGAAATCACTGAATATACAGATAAAGATGTCAGAGAAATGTTCCGAAGGCTCAATTCAGGGAAGCCACTGAATACATCGCAGAAGCTTACACCTGATATGTCAGATGAACTCAGTAATGTAATTTTTGATATTGTCTCTCTTCCATTCTTTGAAAAGAGATTAACACCTGCTCAATTAAAGAGTTCTGTTGATCAGAGCATTGCTCTTGAATTATTAATGTTATGCTCTACTAATAAGGATAATGACTTTGCTTCATTTAGAGGTAAGGATAAAGAGAATTTTATTGAGTTTTACAATGATAAAGTTGAACCAGAAAAGATTGAAATTATTAAAACAGCAATCAATAAGCTTGATGAATCTCTTGAAGAAGATGTGAAAATCCCTAAGACAAGTATTTCTGTATTGTGTTTCGCAGCATATAGAATTTGCAAAGACAAAAAGAGCTTTGAGAAATTTGCTTTGAAAGTAAGCGAGTTCTTGGCAACATACGATGATAATACCGAATACAAGGATAAACTTATGAATGGTACTAATTCGGCTGAATCAGTTAGATTTAGATTGGATTATTGGAGAAACATCATAAAAGAATTACAGTAGAATATTTGAAGAGTAGTCGGTTGGCTACTCTGTTTTAATATTATCAATATTAATTCTGAGTGATTCCACGAGAACATCCCATTCTCTTTTGTTTATTACTACTGCTGTTCCATCTTTTGTCTCTACTTCGAAAAATTCATCATTATTTATTGCATTTGAAATTAATTCTTCTGCATTGAATTTTAATTGTTGAATGTTAACTGTTTTCATTTATATTTCCTCCTATAATATTTTATTATAGTGTATCATAAATTCTATGATATGAATATATGTTCTGATAGTATTTTGTCAATTATTGGTGTATAATGGAAGATAATATTAATGATTGGTAGGGAAAATTACAATGATGACAAGATCTCAAAATATGTCGTGGAAAGATGTTAACTCAATAACAAATTTTACAGAAAATACACCATCAAACAAAAGTAAAAAAGCTAAAAAGTCTCCAAGTATTTTACTAGCTTCTATTCAATTAATGGAAAATTTTATAAAAGGCATTAAAAATATGAATGCATATGATGCGGCATCTACTATTATAAGTGATGCTAATTGGATCAAAAAAATTCAGTAGATACATTTTATGATGGAAACGGTAATAAAGTAACAATTGATATTGGGAAAGTATATTATATCGACTATGGAAAAACTTTCTGTGGAGAATTATCTTATTACCATTATGGGTTGTGTGTTGGCAAAAAAGATGGGAAAATATTAATAATTCCAATGAGAAGTGGACATGGTGTATTTGAACATTCTTATCATCCAGAAAATAATCCAAGAGGTAATAAAAAATATAGGCAAGGGTTGGAACAAGAAGGTTTTCAAAAAAATTGTATTTTAATGATAAATGATTGTAGATATATATCAGCCGGAAGAATTGAAAAAGAATCTGTTCAAATAGATAGCAATATAATAGAATCCATACAAAATCAGGTATTCCAAGTAGAATTTCCTAGTTTATATACAAAATATTTTGGATTCCAGAAGATTATTGAAAGAAATGAAAAGAAAATTACAGATCAAAAACAATTGATACAGAAATTAAAGTCTGAAAATAACACATATAAACAATTACTTGATAATATTAAAAAAAGTAATTGACATATATATTATATTGACATATAATAGTTTAGAGAAGATATTCCGTTGCAATTTGATTTTTTTGAATCGAAACGCATAGTAGCGTATCTTCAGTTATCAATAGGTTTTACCGAATCGTGTAGACTTATCTCGACCAGTCTACATCAGTATTCATGAGCAGGTGGTGTACACACCTGCTTTTTATTTTTTAAATTTTGATATACTGCTACCACTTATACTTACAATTATTACATTTCCAAGTCTTACCAAAGATCGATTACATATTTGTTGCATATCTTATATTTTCAGAAAGGCTTAAACATGAATAAAAAATATAATACTAACAAAGAAAAACTAGCACAACGATTGAAACACCTAAACGACTCAACTGGCATTCCAATTATTGAACCAGATGTTCCAAAATTACTTGATTCAGGTTGGGAAGAAAAGGTTTTAAGAGAGAATATATAAATATGAGGACAACATAATGTCATCCTCATACCATTGTGCACCGTGTTACACTAAACACTCAAATTTTCTAGCAGAAGTTAAAATAATTATGTAAAATTATTTGCGTTTAATTTTGAACCAGAGATGTTTGCCAGCATGTAGTTCAAAATACTTTACGTTACTCACATAGTTACAAATCAATAAGATTACAACTGCTACAAGTAATGTAAACGCAAAGGCAATTGCAATCGTGGAAACACACGAAAGCAAAATTGTAAAAACCTGCTCCATATCTCACCTCCCTTCTGATTATTAAGTGATCGTCTGGGAAGTTATATGGGACAGAACGTCCAGAATTGTATAAACTTCTGATGTGAATACACCTTCGCTTTCTATGGTTCTAAACCATTTGGTGTATGGTTAATGGGTTACATCTGTATATATACAGGTCTTATTTAGTGTAGCACGAAATTGAAAATCATTGTAGACTGAACATATGTTTACAACTTTACTCTACAACTTTAGTGCATTAATATTATTATTTTAAATGGAATATTTTTCATATGTACAAATTATATTGCATATGTTAAAATAGATATGCGAAACATGAACATATGTTTCGGATTGCATTATTATAATCCTAGGAGTATAATATGTGCATAAATAAATTTTGGTAGTCCTATATGGACGAACATATATAGTCTGTCAAATGGCAGGAAGGGAGTTGTTACAACTCCCTTATTTATTATTCAAAGGAGAAATATTTATGCACAGAGTTATGGTTTTTATTGATTATCAAAATTTTAATATTAATCTCAAAGAACATTATCGTGGTAAGACATTTAAACCTATTAATTACTGGGCATTAGGTAAAGCCATAAATGAAAAAATTCCTTTCCAATCAGAAGTTCTAAAAACATATCTTTTTGCATATAAACCGTGCGAAGAGTTAATGAAAATAGAAAGCTATTCTATATACTATGATTGGCTTACAAAATTAAAGAAAACACCATATCTTGAAATCATTGAAGGCAGACAAGAACTTCGAACTTATGATGATATAACATTGGATATAAATAATCCAAAAACATATTTCACAGAAGAAAAAGAAACCGACATAAATCTTGCAACACATATGGTTGCAAAAGGTTTTCAAAATGCTTATGATATAGCTGTTTTAGTTTCTGGTGATACCGATTATATAAAAGTTGTGGAGACATTACATAATATAGGTAAAACCGTTGTGATTGCACATTTTAAACATCAAAATGTAAGTCGATATGATGATATCTGTGATGCAAACATTGTTTTATATGATAGTATATTAGACAAAGCGGTTAATAAGAAATTTAAAGAAAAATAATACATAAATAGTTTTCGTACATAAAAAAGACCTGTTGATTATTACAGGTCTTTTCTGTGTGTATGAAAATATACATATAATCTTAGAAAGGAAGTGATTAAACTGATTTAATTTAATTCAAAAATTATTTCTATGGTGTTGTTATTTAATTTATTTAAAATTATACTGCCATTTTTACCATACCATGTATAAACCTCTAAATAAAAACTTTTATCATCGGAGTTATGAATATCAGGCTCACCATTAATATTAACAATTTCTTCATATATGTTTTTAGGCATCCACTGTGATGAATCTATGGTATAGATACATCTCTTTAGTTTTTCATCAACAAAAAAATATTCTTTGGTACAAAAACTGCCATAAAATGATGTATTAGTATATGTGACTGTAAAATCTTTTTTATCTTTTTCATTTTCATATCTTAATTCAACATCTTCTATTTTATATTCTTTTGAAGATTCAATATTACACAACTCTTCAAAAGTAATTGAGTTATCAATATTGTTAAGTATTAACATCCTTGTAGATTTACTTTTATTGATTTTATCGTTTAATTTCTTATCGTTATATCCTAAAATAATAGATATAACAATAACTGGGATTAAAATAATTGAAAAAAATGTAATTATAAATATTTTTGTTTTTCTATTCATAAATAATCTCCCTACATATTTTAAAAATCATCTTAATTATAACATTATTTTTGTTAAAAATAAATAGCAACAAAACAAACAATGACACAAGTATTCCTCAAACAAATACTTGAATAGGCATCCTCAAACAATACCTTGTCAATCAAATAGTATGATATTTAAAACAATAGACGCAGATGCTACTAATTTAACAAAGAAAATGGGATTATTAGGAAAATCTTTTAATGATATTAAAAAAGATTATTCTAATGGACTAGGTATAACAAAAAGTTTATTCTCTACTTCTATTTCAGAATCAGATTGGAAATCATTGCAAAAATTTAATTCTGCAATAAAGGTAACTAATGATGGTTTAACAAAGAGCCAGTGTATTACAAAAGCTTGGAATGAAAATATGACAGGATGTAGTATTGCTGCAAAAAGAATGGGAAATGATTTAGTTACTGGCAAGAAAAAGATTTCAGACGTTTCTTCGGCAATGAAAACTGCTACTGCTTCAACAAAAGCGTTAGAAATTGCAATGAATGTTTTTGCCAATGTAGGTTTTATGCTTGCGATTACGGCAGTTACTAAAGTAATTTCAGAATTAGCACAAGCACAAAGCAATGCTGTAGAAACAGCAAAAGAAGCTACAAGTGCATATAATGATGAATTATCATCAATTAAAGACTACAAAGAGAAAATTTCTGAGTTAAATGAAGAATTGAATTCTGGTAATTTATCATATGAAGAAACAAAAACGAAACGTTCAGAATTAATGTCTATTCAAGATGAATTGATTGAAAAATTCGGAACAGAAAAAAGCGCAATCGAATCAGTTACAGAGGCTATAGGTGGTCAGGTTGACGCATTAGATGACTTAAATGAAAAGTCTTATAGAGATTGGATTGCGAAAGCTGATGACGAAACTATTTGGACAAAACTTCTTCCTTGGGGCAAATCTGGTCTTGATCAAGCTATAGATTATATGGAGACCAAACAAACTGTTTCGTTCAACGATATGCAAAATGCGAATCTTTCTGACGAATTACAAGAAATTCAGAAAGAGATAGATGAAACGATTCAGTCAAAATATAATCTCGATAAAACATTTGCAATGTTTAATGTTACTGGAACACCAGATGATATTAAAAAACAATTGGATAATATTCTTCAAGATTATATGGATGTTTCTAAGGAAATATTTGAAAGAGAAAAAATACCTTCAAATCTTTGGGAGGAATATCGAAAAGAAACTGTCGAAAGTATCAACGACATAAAGAATCAATTTGATGAAGGATTAGAAAAGCATCAGGAAACTTATAAGACATACATTGAAGGAATGATTAAATATGATTCTGAATATTCCGATGAGTATGCTACTATTCTTAGAAAACGAGCCGAATTAGAAGACGCTGAAAATTCTGGTGATACTGAAAAAATTCAAAAAGCAAGACAAGAATTTATGGACGCTATTACATCTGGAATAACAGCTTCTGAATCTGATGAAAACATCAAAAAATATTTTGAGTCATTATATCCTGAATTACAAGCAGAATTTGCAAATTGGAATTTTGAAATTGCTATTAACGCAAATACAGATAACCTCAAAGATGAAGCAGAAGAAATTGGAAAACAGTATTCCGCTACAGACCTTTTGGATATGGTTAATACAGAAGGTGTACAAGAAGGCGAAGAAGCTTTTAATAAATTAATTGATAAGGCTATCGAATATGGAGTTTGCACTGACAATTCTTCTGAAGAAGTACAAAAGTTAATTGATTTATTAGTTGAACTGGGTATTGTACAAGGAAACATCGAGAGCGATGTTCAACATGAGGCACAGACTTCCTTCGAAATTCCAGACGCAGAAATTCTCAAACAGCAGATCTCCGACCTCAACTCCGCAATAGATTCTATCCAGTCAGCATACGACACCCTAAACTCTGCTGTAGAGGAATATAACTCTAATGGTGGTCAGTTATCTATCGACACGATTCAATCACTACTCTCTCTTAGTGATGAATATCTTGCTTGTTTGCAAGTAGAGAATGGACAGTTATCACTTAATGCGGACGCAATGGCACAGTTAGCACAAGCGAAACTTGATGAAGCACAGGCTACTGCCGTTACTCAAGCTATGACAGAGTTACAAGCTATTGCCAATGGCGAAGCAGCACAGTCAACTACAAATTACATCACTGGTAACGCTGCTCTTATGAGTAGTTTGGCTCAATTAAGTGGTTCATATGAAGGTGTTGCACAGGCAGCTATGACAGCAGCACAGGCGCAGGAATTATCGGCTCAGATTTCGGCTGCATCAGCAAAAGATAAGACTGCAACAGAAAATGTCATGAAAGGTTTGGATACTAAACTAAAGCTGATACAGTCAACTAAGAATACTATCTCTACTGGTAATTTTGCTTCTATAGCAAAGAAATCTTCTTCATCAGGCTCATCATCCAAATCATCCAAAGACGAACTCAAAGAAGCCTTCCAAGCTGAATATGACCTTCTCAAACACAATCTTGAGATGGAATACATCACAGAGGAACAGTATTACAATGGCGTACAAGCATTAAATGAAAAATATTTTGCTGGAAAAGAAGAATACCTTGACGATTATCGGAAGTATGAGGAAGAAGTCTACAAAGGTCTGAAATCATATTATAAGTCATATTGTGATGATATGATGGACTATTATGATAAGAAACTGGATGCAAGCAAAATGTCCTATAAGGAATACTGTGATTCCGTTTCTAAGATGCTTGCAGATATGCATAATTCTGGTAAAATCTCTGATAAAGACTGGTATGATTATACCAAGACAATGTTGGAAAAACAGAAAGACGCATATGATCGTGCTTTATCTGCTATTACAAGAAGATTGCAGAAAGAAATTGATGCTTGGCAAGCAAAAATAGATGCACTCAATGATCAAAATGATATTCTGAATGACCAGAAAGACAATTATGATAAAATCCTATCTGCTGTATCGAATGTTTATGATAAAGAAATAGACAGATTGAATGAGCAAAAGGATTTATTGCAAGATCAAATAGATGCTTTAAACGATAAAAATGATGCTTTAGATTTGCAATATAGAAAAGAACAAGCACTTTATGCCTTACAGAAAGCACAACAGCAGCGTACTCGTAAGTTATATGTAGAAGGCAAGGGATATATATACGATACTGATAATGAAGCTATTCGTGATGCACAGAAAGACCTTGATGATATTACAAATGAAGAATTAATTAACAGTCTTCAAAAAGAACAAGATAAAATTCAAGAATCTATTGATATTTTGGAGAAGTATAAAGAAAAGTGGAATGAAATTCCTGATGCTTGGGATAAAGCAGTAAGCGAACAACTTGCTATCGAACTTTGGGGACAGGAATACGAAAAGCTTATCCTTATGAATAGAACTTCTGATATTGAAAACTTTAAAACCAAATATCTTAAAATTCAGTCTCAGATTAATGATAATGAACAGCTTATAAAATCCTATGAAGAAAAAGTAGAATATTATACAAAACTCAAGGAACAGTGGCAGTCGCTTACTGATGAATATAGTAACAGTGTTGATGATATGTACGCAAAAATGTTACTTGGTCAGAGTTGGGAAGCAGATGTTCTTAATGGTCGTCTTTCAACATTGAACGATTTCAGAAATCAGTATAATGATATTCAAAAGTCAATTTCTGATATGGCATGGCAGTCTGCAAATGCACAAATATCTGCACTAAATGCTGTTAAAGCAGCAGAGGCAACAAAAGCACAGACTTCTGGTGGTTCTAATGGTTATTCTGGTTCAAGTGGAAATGTTAGTTCTGTAAGCAAACCATCACAACCCAAAAAAGATACTGTACAACATTATTGGATATACAGAACACTTGGTACTTTTAATACAAATGGGCAAGCTTCTAGTAAGATTGGAATGCTTGGTGGAGATGGTGTTATTAGTGTTGGTGGAAAATATCTTGTTGTAAAGTGGAAAAAGGGATATGTGACGAGAGGTGAAGCGTCAAGCAATATTGTTAATTATGGTGGTAATGGCGTATACAAACGTTATGCTTCTGGTACGGATAATGCGAAAAAAGGATGGAATATTGTTTCTGAAGAGAATCCTGAACTTATTATTAGAAACAATGGTGAAATCGACCTTGCAAAAGGCGAACAGTTTTACAATTTCCAAGGTGGCGAAAAAGTAATTCCTGCGAATGAGACTAAAGAAATTCTTAAGAACCAAGGTAATGTTGAACAGTTGTCAGATTCAGATGTTATAACACGTAAAGACGGAAGTATCCTTAAACCTATTCACTACGAATATGAAAATATGCTTACTAACTTTATAAAGGATAATCCTGATTATATGTATTCAATGAATACTATGTCTGACAATATGTGTAGGGATTTATTCAAGAATGCTGAAAATGTCAACTATGATAACAGAAGTGTAGATAATAAAGTATCTATTGGAGAAATTCATTTACACGAAGTACCGAATGTTGATCAGTTTGCAAGAGAACTTGACAGGCAGCTTGCAGGTATTGTTGACCAGAAACTTAGCAGAAGGAAGAGATAAAATAAAGGCGACTAAATTAATAGTCGCCTTTATCTAATGTCTTCGCTATTATTATCGTATCACTTAATTTTTTTATTTTGTTTAAGAAATCAGCGATTAAATCAAATGGTAAATTCATATTGATCATATCATAAAACGAATGCATACTCCAATCAAGTTCGCAATCAAATATTTGTGGCGCATATTTATTAATGGAAGATTCATTAAAAGCTATTATTGCTCCGTAATAATACATATATGCTTCCTCAATAGCTTTCCAATTACGGATTGTTTGGTTATTATTATATTCTATAATTGATTCATTAAGTAAATTACAAAAGTATATTATTTTATCGTCAATAGATTTTTTTGTTTGTGCAATATATTTGCACTGTTCATATGTAGCATGAAATTCTGAATATAAAGACAATACATTTTTTCTGAATTTTTCGTCTTTATCTAATAATAAAGTCGAATAATCTATCATGTGAGTAAATTCATGCACTAATGTTTCTTTGTAGTCGAAATCAGTAAGGTACATAAATCCCATATTGACATTTAATATGTATGGTTTTGATGAATTGATGATCTGCATGGAATATGATATATCGTTTGTTGGTTTAATAAAATGAATTTCATAAATTGGAATCTGTTCAAGTTTTGTCAATGACAAATATTCTTTTTCAAATTCTCTTATTTGCTTTTCCCATTTGATTTTATCATTGCTGAATATATCCATACTAATCACCTCGGAGGATTTATGCTTAATTATAAAGAAATTATAACCCAGACAGATAAAATGCTCAATAGCTATAAAATGAAGTTACAAAAATTTTTAGATAACTGCACACCAGAAGAGTATCGAAAATATTTAAAAATTAAGAAAGAAATAGATGATCTTAAGTAAATATATACTTATAGTGCAAATGGTAGGTAATTGTAATGAATAATAATAATAATAAAACAATTGAAAAGCTTGTTGACGAGATTATTCGCATAGTAGATAAGAAAATTGCCCATTTATATTCAGATAAAGAGGCGATTATAGTCTCTGAAAATGAGGATTCTTATACTGTGTCAATTGATTCATACAAGTACAATGTAAAAAATGGAACAAACATTAATTTTAAATCTGGTGACAAATGTTTGGTTCATTATATAAATGGAAATCAACAGAGAAAGTTGATTATCGCTAAACTGTGAGAAAGGAGACATTATGCCAATACCACAAAAGCGAATAGATTCATATGATATAGAAACATCTGTTTCCGATGATACAATTTTAATTGCAAACAAAAACGGAAAAACAATTAACATTGAGTTTTCTTCTATTCCAAACTATATACAAGAAAACATATCATATATTACAAATGAAGAAATAGATGCATTATTTAATAAAAGGAGATGAATAAATGCCACAAGATTCTATTTTAAGCCTAAATGGATTAGATCATTTATTGGATAAACTAGATGAAAAATTTGACAAAAAGGTTGATATAGTTTCTGGGAAAGGATTGTCAACTAATGATTATACCACAGATGAAAAAACAAAATTAGCCGGTATTGCTAGTGGCGCAAATAAATATAGTTTACCAACTGCTTCATCTTCTACTCTTGGTGGAGTAAAAACCACATCTACTGTCACATCCAATAGTGGACATATTGCATGTCCAATTATCGATGGTGTTCCATATTACAAGGATACAAATACAATTTATTCACCAGCAACAACTTCTGCAAATGGTTTGATGAGTTCAACCGATAAAGCAAATTTAAATACAGTGATGTCTACTCTCACACTTGCGACATGTTCGACTGCAAGAAACGTTACTGCTAAAGTTGCTACACTTGCGAATTTTGTGCTTAAACCTGGGGCGACAATTGTTGTAGAATTTACAGATACAACTACAACTAATCCGTCTAGCGGAAATCTTACATTAAATGTAAATAATACAGGAGCAAAAACTATAGCTTTTACACGCAATGGTGTTATAGGTGCTTTAAATTATACAAGCGCAGGAGCTTTTTACAATAATATAGCACATGTTTTTACATATAACGGAACTTACTGGGTGTGCTTAAGTTACAATGCCGATAACAATACATGGACTGCCTTTAAAGGTGCAACTGCTTCAGCAAATGGAACTGCTGGTTATATTCCTGCTCCAACAAAAGGAAGCCAAGACAAATTTTTTAGAGCAGATGGAACATGGGCTATTCCTTCATCGTCTTCTGCTGGGCATGGTTTTAAAATAGATTCAACAGAGCCTTCTGATCAGGTTACAGATGATGAATGGTTGAAAGAATATTAGGAGGTGATTTAAAATGGCTACACTGCCAACCCCTACTCTATCTTTAATATCAACTTTTGATCCTTCTGAAAATAATAATATTTATTTTTCTTATAGCGGAAATCAGATTGAAAAAAAGAGAATTATTATTGTAGACAATAAGACTTTTGAAACTGTATTAGACAATACACAGCTTGGGATGAAATTATGTTATGATTTGCCAGCAAATACAATTAAAGTTGGGCAATATACAGCGCAAGTTCAAGTATTTGATTTTGATGGAAATTCTAGTGAATTATCTCAGCCGATTATCTTTTATTGTTATTCTATCCCAATTGCTTCATTTTCAAATTTTACAAGTAAAATCAATAAAGCTTCTATCAATCTATCATTATCATACAGACAAGCTGAAAATGATCCTATAAAAGAATTTACATTTTATTTATACGATTTACAGAAAAATTTAGTGACCAAATCAAATAGTTTTTATAGTTTAAACGATTCTTCGTATACATTTTTAGGATTAAAAAATCTGACTACATATTATGTTCAATGTAAAGGAACATCTTTACACAATATGGAGTTTGATACTGGATTATGCGAAATTAATGTTAATTATATAGTGCAGCCTAACAATATGTTGCTTCGACTTTCGAACAATAAATGCGAAGGGTATATCCAAGTTGATTGTAATATTATTGATATTGGTTACATTATAGAAGGTGGAGATCCAGAGTTCAGTAATGGCGAAATCATACTTGATAATAAAAAAGTAACTTATATAAGTGGATTTGATTTTTCAGATAACTTTTCAATGTTTGTAAAAGCAAGAAAAACACCATTAGACACTCCGTTCTTTGGATATACGACTTCAACTTCATCTGGCAATGTAGAATTATCAATAAAAAAAATAGCTTTGAATTATTATTGCGTATTAAAAGCAGATTCTGTGATAGGTTCTTATTATAGATATGTTAAATTGCCAAATGTAATGATAATTGATGAAAGTTCTAATCAAATTATTGATGAAAACTCAAATGTTATTTCATCTCAAGTCACTCTTGATAATATTAACAATTATATTATTGTATTTGAAGTAAAACGAAAAAATGATTTATATAGCTTAAAAGCATATTATGAAGATAATGGATATATAGAAATTAAATAAGGAGGCGGATGCTATGTTATTTTTAGGTACAACATTTTTTGGAGCAAGATACACAGTTGATCCATCTCCTACTATGGCAAAAGATGTTAAAAACATATATATAGAGAATGGAACTTTTGATCAACTGTTTGTCAGCAAAAATCCAGATTTGAAAGTAGAAAATGGATATGATGAATGGGATTATGATACCATTTTAAATGCCAAATTTGATGACAATACTGTTGATGCTGGTAATTCAGGATTTTCACTTAGTAATACTGATTATGTATTAATTAAATGTAGGGAAGTCGGAACTTTTGATTGGACTCCGCTTTATGCTATAAAAATTGAAAAAATTGAAGATTTTAAAGTTTCTAAAAAAGATTTTTTCAGACCAAGTAATAAAGATTATGAATATATGGTCGTATCTGTATGTAATGGAATTGAAAATACATATGTAACCGAAACAATTCATTCAGAGTTTAACGGAATGTATGTGTGCGATAAAGATAATATATACGGAACGTTATATAATATGGATGATTTGGATTCTACCAGACCGTCTAGTTCTTCTGCTCTTTCTTTATACAATAATCGTTATCCATGTGTTACAAATAATAGTATTTCCAATTATGAACAAGGTTCTATTGCAGGTGACTTTATTAAATTTGATCAAGAAAATCTAACAGTTGATATATCAGTTGGAATTGATTATAGAAACAATGTAAAGGATTGGCTTTTCAATAGAAAACCAAAAATTCTTAAATTTTATGATGGACGTATTTGGCTTATCAGTGTTTCAGGAGATATTTCTGATACGACAGACGGACATAATGATTTAAGAAAAATAGGATTTGACTGGGTTGAAATAGGGAATGTTAATAATCCAGAAGATTTATATGATTGTGGATTATCTGATGTTGGAAAGGAATGGTGGTATTGATGATATATCCTATCACTGAACTAGACAAACAGATATTATTACAACCACAATTAGACGTTCAATATAGATTTACTATACAAGATAATTTAGGAAATGTGCTGAATACTGCAAATAATATCGTTCCAGATACTTATACGGTATCATCTGATGATAATATAAGGAGAAAGATTACGGTGTCAGTATATGATATCAAAAAAGTTGAAGATTGGTTGAACTTATATATGAGACTGAATTTTGTTTTTGAGGTTGGAATTTTTAGTTTTAGAAAAGGTGATTATATTTGGTATCCTTGCGGAACATATATCATTACAGATAGCAGTACCGTAAAAGATGCTATTAATAATACATTAACTACAACATTAGAAGATTGGTTTGCTAAAATGGATGGAACTCGCAATGGACAAGTTGGTGGTGCTGCTACGGTTATCATTGAGCAAAAAGATTCGGATGGAAATATCACAACAATTCAAAAAGTTTTGAGAAATTTTATTGTTTCAGAAGAAATTACAGATAAGATTTTGATTGAAGATATTGGTGAATTTTATGGGATGCAATCTACAAATCCTAATGATTATTTAGAATATAGAAAAAATAATCCAGATTGGAATAAATTACCAAGTGATTTAGAATTCTCTGCTGGGGATACTCAAGCAGATATTGTATCTGACATTACAGAATTATATCCGAATGTACAATCATATTTTGATGTATATAATAACTTCTGTTGTAATATGATTCCTTCTTGCCAGAATGATTCGATAGTTCTTGATAATAATTTCATTCAAAAGATTTTGGTAGCTGAAAGTACAGAAAATACAACATATACTCTCTCTTCTATCAAAAATGTAACCGAAGTCTTTGGAAAATCATATGAGATTGATAGAAATGCAGATGAAAATTGTGTTGTTTCTTCAAATGTGTTTAATTTAACATTAGACAAATATGATTCATATTCAGAATATGAGATTATTGCATTTAAACCAAAATCTACGAATATAGCAAATCCAATGCTCAATATTAATTCTCTTGGTCAAATTCCAATTTATCAAGAATATACCTCTAATCCAATTCCACAAAATACAATTATTGCAAACGAAGTAAATACAATCATGATTAGAAAACAAGAAGAAACATTCATTTCATATTATCTTGGACAGTTTCAGCCACATGCCTTATGTGTATTAACTGGCAATTTAAGTGATAAAAAATATACCAAAAAATATTTCGAAGATAAATATAATTGTAAAAATGTAATACTAAGATTAGAACATGATAGTCCATATACAGTTCAAAAAATCAAAGAAGTGTTGGATGTAAAAACTGGTGATGAATTTGATAATATTATGTCTAATTCTGTTGCAGAACAAAATGCAATTTACTTTAATAGGAAATCATCTAGCATGAATGATACTGTAGAAATTTCCACAAAACTTGTTCCTTGGCTAGACGTAAATCAAAAGGTGGAATATCAAAAGATAGATGATGATACACCTAAACAATATATAGTAAAAGGAATATCGCATAACTTGAGTTCTTGCATTAGTACGATCACTTTACAAAGATTTTATCCGTTATATTACGATTAATAAAGGAGAGAAAATGACTTTTACACTATCAAATTATAAAAATGTTGATAGTACAGTGATTCCAATAATTGATGAATTTTACAGATTGAGAGATTCTGGTGACAATGTTGCAGCTTTTCAATATGCAAAAGATAATGAAAAAATATTAAAGCCACATGGTGTTAATTGTGAATCTTTTAATAAAATTGAACTTGGAATCTACGATTTAGCAAAAGAGATATTTTATTCTCAAAGAATTATTATTCAGAAAGAACAACCTGACGTTGACGCATACAAGCTAAACGAAGGCAGCGAATGGCTAAAGGAATACTAGGAGGAGAAATATGGTTTTAAGTGATTATTATCCTACTTTGAGAAATGATATATCTATTGATGATAAAGATATATACAATCAACATACAAGCTTAATAAAAGAAAAAAAATATCAAGAAGCAGTAACCCTATTATCTAATAATAGCCAGATAGATAGTGTTACTGCTTCTCTTTTAAATTCATGGGAACAAAAAATTTATTCTTTGTGTCAAATTAAGAAAGAATATTATAACCCAATTATTACAAAGCAAACAGAGCCAACAGAGTCTGAAATGAAAGACAAAGTAATTTGGCAACAAGAATATTGATAGGAGGAAATTATATGAGTATTGCAAGTGGCTTTACTAAAATGAAAAATTACATACTTACGAGTAGTGGATATAAATTATTATCAAGGTGGACAAGCTCACAGACAGTTCATATGGGCGATGGAACTGATGACACAGATACAGTTGAATATAGATTTGGAGCAATGAAAGGCGTTACTTCTTCTCTTGCAACAGATAATGATGAATATGCTTTATCTGCTTCGGCAGGAAAGAATTTGCAAGATCAGTGCACACAGTTAAACCAGAGTTTAACTAACTTAAAAAATCCAGCTAAAGGCACAAAAGGGATTCTAGTTAATGGTGGTTCACCTTTATCTAGAGATTTTTTATTAGTTTATACGCTCAAAACAACAAACAAAGCTAACACTGGAGCATCTTTTTCGATAAACGGGATAAAAGTTGCTGACTTGACTACAAGAACTCCGAATAATATTATTGAAATTTGTGGCTGTGTTAGAGCTTTTAAAGGTGATATTATTACCACACATGTTGCGAGCGCAGGTGGATATGCTGATGTATATGCGTATACACCAAATACGATCTAAATCTGGCATTATAAATGATATGTTAATTATTCTTTCTTAATTTAAGATTACATATAAAATTATAACTCTTACTTATAGGTTTAACAGTCCATTTCGTAGAATCCAAGTACGTACCTGTAACACATATGCACATTTTACCATCTATAAATCTATACACACCCGATAGTGTAGCGTCTCCATTAGTGGCATAGACTTCTATGGCTTCTAGTGTATACCCAGTTGGTATAGTGTATGGCTTTCTCCATACATAAGACTCTGACCACGTAAAATCAGATTGTGGTAGATTTATCATAAGAATGTTATTGTTTATCTCAGTTAAACTCTGGTTTAATTCAAATTCATTTATAAATCCTTCCGAACATTTATTCGATTTCCATTATTTTCCATATATAAAAAGAGAATAACCAAATAGAAAAACAAACATATGTTCTAGGAGGTATTTATATGACAAGTGCAAAAGACGAATTAATAATGATGTATATGAATGAATGTATGGAAAGATTTAATGGTGAAGATTTGAAATTTTTGAAGGAAAAATTTTGGATGGTATCGAACAATTTTTCTGTTGAGCAAATAACATCTACGGAGCTTACTACTACGAATGGAAATACAACAGATTTGTTATTTGAATATTTTAAAATCGGGAAAATGAGTAGTAATAAATCAGATTTAACAATTGATCAATATAGACGTGTAGTTAATCAATTGTGCGACTTTTCTCACAAAGAGTTAAACATGATTACAAGTGATGATGTACTCTCTTTTTTAGCAAAATACAAAAAAATACATAATGTAAAAGATTCTACTATGGACAGTAAGAGAAAATACTTATCTTCTGTTTTTAGTTATCTGTACAAACATAAAAAGATTTTCGAAAATCCTATGTCAATAATCGAACCTGTAAAATATAAAAAGTGTGTTAAAGTTCCTCTCAGAGATGAAGAAATTGAATTGCTTAAGATAAACTGTACAAATACACGTGATCTTGCAATTTTTCAATTTTCATTGGATACAGGTGTCCGTGTAAGCGAATTATGCGGAATAAATCTATCTGATATAGATTTTAGAAATTATAATTGTAAAATCCTTGGAAAAGGAAATAAAGAAAGAATCGTATCGTTTTCTGGTAAAACAATGATGCGAATAAATGAATATTTAAAACTACGAAAAGATATTAATTTTAATGGAGCATTTATGCAATATTCTGATAATACTCCACTGTTTAAGTCATTTAAACGGAATGATAGAATTCATAAAAGTGGTGTTGAAGCAATGATGCGAAAGGTTGGAATGAAAAGTGGTGTTGTACGAATACACCCACATCTTCTACGAGCTACTTTTGCTACAAGATTAGCAGAAAAAGATACTGACATAGGCATCATTGCAAAATTGTTAGGACATACTGATTTACAGAGTGTTAATCGTTATGTACTAACAGACCAGAATAAAATAGAACAAACCGTTAGATTAAAAGGATTTTGTTCATAATTCTTAGAATATAAGAATATATTTATCTATATGATAAAATTTAAGAATTATATTTAATAATATGCCAGAGTTTAACTAACATTCCTATATTCAGATGTGGTCGAATTAGAGTATCATATGAAAGTCCTCAATATTTGAAAGCAAATGTTGTTTTTGATAAAGAAATGCCATCATATGATTATTCAGTTGCTATTGGCATTGACTCAAATGTTCTCGATTGCACAGCTATATACTATGAAAACAGAAGCGTACATGGATTTGGAATTTCCATATATAAAGCTGACGCAAATTTTACGAGCGTTGACGGCGTAAATCTGTCTTGGATTGTTGCAATGTAGTTTTTTAAGCAACAGAGATTCTGCTTATATAGTATTCCCATGTATTATCAACCTTTTGACCACCTGTAATAATAAGATTTTTTAATTAAGAACAATGAAACCTGCTCCGAGACTTCCACCACCGCTATCGTTGGTTTTAAAACCGCATTGTGTTCCTGCGTAAAAGTTCATTCGCACGCCGTCTAAGCTGGTACCGTTGTCTCGATGTCCCATTGCACCGTTAGAAAAAAAGTCTATGTCACGTTTGTTATAGCCTTGCCAATATACTGTAGCAGTAAAATTTTTTGTAGGAACTATACCGGCACTATTTACTGTGAAAAAATTGGGATTTACACCGACCCATCCTGTTACCCACTGTCCATTGGAATAGCTGTCTATTGATCGCCATCCTGCTATACAACTGCCACTAGGAACACCTGCTGATTGACCAGCAGCATAGCCAGTATTATAGCCATCCTCAAATCTTTTAAAAGGGGATACTGTACCAGCACCTCCTGTTCCACTTGCAAAGTATTTATATAAAGTACTGTTTTCTGCTGATGAAGTTCTCTGTTGTACAATACCCCAGACAGTCCTTCCGGGGGATAATGTAGTGGTATCCGTGGACAAAGTACCAGAAAACCAATCTGCATTTGACGCTACTACATCAAAATCAACTGTAGTTGCAGGAGATAATTGTCCCAGTAAATAATTTTTATTTATATAATCGCAGACAGCTTTTGCGTCAGCAGCAATATTTGGCAGTACTAATCTGAGATGCGTTTTCTTTGAATTATTAACATTAGTTAAACTCTGGCATAAATTTAAAATATAAATTCTTAGATACAAAGAAAAAATTAATATCTTTTCGTTATTAAATCTAAAAGAAAGAAGGAATTTAATAACATGGAAAAAATAAGATTTTTAAATAACGATACTATTTATGATGTACAATTATCATTTTTAAGAGAAAACATCGTAAAAATACAATTTACTTCTATCCCATCAGAAAAATTTTATTTGTCTGGATTTAAATTGCTTAATGAACACAATTTAAGTGTTATGGGGGATTTTTCATTATTTACAACGAAATACAAAGACACAGATGAAGAAAATACTATTTATTTATCAACTGGTGAAGTTTATGTTGAACCAGTAGTTCCTGATCCAGAACCTATTCCAGAACCAACCGAAGAGGAATTAGCTGCACAAAAACTTGCCGAGTTCAATATGGAAAAAGAAAATAAAATTTATGAAATGAGAGATGCATGTGAAACTACTATTGAAAATGGTATTACCACATCAGATGGTAAAAAGTATTCATACACAGTTCAAGACCAGTCCAATATTTTAAATGCAATGAACTTGGCAAAATCCACTGGATTAGAAGTTCCTTATCATGCTGATGGAGAATCGTGTTCTTTGTATACATATGATGATATTGCATCTATTTATATGCAAGAACAGATGAATTTGACGAAAAATCAAACATACTTTAATCAGTTAAAACTTTATATCGAATCTGTAACCAATGTAAAAGATATTGATTTGATAAAGAATATTTATTATGGCACAGATTTAACTGGTAAGTATTTAGATAAATATAATGAGATTATGACACAGAGTGAGAAAGTCATTCAGAAATTAGTTTCAATTAATTGATTGGAGATATATGAGAAAATTAATAAAGTATAGCATATTGTTTATAATCTATGGAACTATATATTTTGTCATTGAATGTATATACAAGGGCAAATTAACCGATTGGCGCATGTTTATATTAGCTGGTTTTATTGGTATTGCTATAGGATTAATCAACAATTTGTTCGAGATGAATACAGATTTCATATTGCAATGTTTTGTAGGTTCAATGATTGCCACTTTGTCTGAAGCTGTTGGTGGATATTATTGGAATATAGAAAATAATTTAGGTATATGGAATTACTCTTCTCTTCCACTAAGTTTCGTTGGTGGTCAGATAAATTTGTTCTTTTCTTTGATATGGTTATTATTGTCCGGCATATGCATTATTTTAGACGATATTCTCCGTTGGAAACTTTACAAAGAAGAAAATCCAAAATATTATATACATGGTAAATTAGTTTTAAAAATTGAATAAAACTTTAGGGTTAGCTTAAAAAAAGCTAACCCTATTTTTTACGATTTTAATAATTATGCCAGAGTTTAACTGTTAATAAAATCGATTTGTTAATTGATGATAATAAAAACTGTAAATTTAATTGCGATGGTTATAAATACTTGTTAATTTGTGCCGTAAATGATTCTAAGATAATAAATGTCGATCTTTTAAAATTAATCGGCAGCATTAATCTTGGATTCATACGATATTCATCAGAATCTTATATTGGTACATGTAGTATGAATATAAAACCAACTTATATAACATTACACGGCTTTTATAATAAAGGATATAGCTATTCTACATATCAGGTTTATGGAATAAAATAAATACACATTTTAGTCGTTGTTATAATGATAACTAAAAATTATAACTCCACCCAATCAGTCCACGAGCCAAAAGCATATGCTATTGCAAATGGTCTAGCATGACCTAATGCAAAACAAATTTGATTAATAAAAGCTACATCTCTATTTATCGGTAAAACCATCATTATTACCCAGTCGCCACTAGGTGAATTTAAGCCGCCTCTTACTGAATATATCCCACATTCTGAAAGGTCGTTTAAATTAGTATTTCCACCAAGAGTGACGACTTTAAATGACGATAGTGATAATTTTGTAGTTAAACTCTGGATCATTGCCGAAATAATGATTATTTATCAGTAAATTTAATACTTATACATCTGAAATGTGGCATTCCATAACTCAATATTATATTTGTGTCCTTTATACATCTTATACTGGTTCGTGCATTGGATTTTAGTCGCTACTCCATTGTTGGACATAGCCGCTATTTGTGCTGCATATCGCTTATCTGTAATAAAGCAATGTGTATAAAAGTCACTGCCGCTCATATTAATGACATAAATACCTGTTTCTTCACATTCATACTCAAATACTTTCTGAACTTCAGATGTGTAATTATATATATAATTGATTTGGATAGGTTCTTTAAAGATTCCTTCGTTTAACTGAGTTAAACTCTGGTATAATAAGACAATCTTTTATATTATAATACTTCAAATTTTTCATTATAGTTTAACCATATACTACCATTCATAAATTCATCAAAACTTTCAACCCATTCTTTATTTTTGCCATCGTCTTTTTGATAAGCAGTTAAAAATAAAGCCTGAACATATTCTAATTTATTAATTAAAAGGCTGTTAAGTTTTAATATATACATAATATCAATTGCAGTTCTAAAATCTTCCTCCGTGTCTGCCTCGACATAACAAAATATTTTGTGTGATGTTATTTCATCAATAAGTTTGTCGATATTAATTATATTACCATTTTGCGAGTATGGTGTAATATAATCCTTTATAAATAAAATATCTTTATCTTTGCCTACGAGTTTTAGTTGAAGTCCTTTGAAATCTATTTCGTGTATTCTCATATTATTACATATAAAGGCTGTTTAATGTTGTTACGCCTTTTTCTTTAATCGTATCAGTCAAATGGTTCGTATATATTTCCATCGTTGTTTTTAAGTCTTTATGTCCCAATCTACGTTGAATATAAACATAATCTGCCCCATTCTCTGATAACATAGTTCCATGTGTATGTCTAAGGCTATGTGTATCGTATTCTTGGAAATTTAGTTGTGTATGGATTATATAGGATGTATGTTGAGCGGTTCTAGGTGAAATATACGATCCATCTTCTCTTCTACACACAAAATCAACTATATGCTGTGAGATACTTTGCGATATTTTATTTACTGGTAATACCTCGTCTGTTTTTGAAAATACCATATTATTTTCACAATAATATTTATTATAATATTCGTCATAATATGCTCTAGCTTTGATCTGTTTATTATATTCTTTTTTGAGTGCTTCCACTAAAACATCATCTATTTCTATTGTTCTGTAAGAATTATATTTAGGTGCGCTAAAATACCAAAAGCCATTTGATTCTGATGTTCCATTGGCTTTTTTCTTTTCTTCTTTTGTTCTTTCTTCACCAGTCTCCCACTGAACTTGTCTATTTACAGAAAGTGTTTTATTTTTAAAATCAATATCCTCCCATACAAGAGCATAAATTTCACCTAATCTTAACCCCGTATGATAACCAATTATTAATGGGATATATGCTGATGATCCTTCTGGAAAACGTTCAAATATTTTATTCATTATATTTTGTGGTATATATACATGTTTCTTCGTGCGAGTTTTATTCTTAGGCTGCATTTTTGTTGGTATTGTTAATCTTGTGGCAGGTGTCATAGTAATATAATGTCTATCAAGAGCAAAATCAAATGATTTTGTGAGTAATCCTTTTACTGATGAAATTGTATTTCTTGAGAAGCCATCATTATACATCTTTGTAATAAAATCTTGTAAATTATTTTTGGTTATTGCTTTAAGTCTATATTCTCCAAGAGCAGGTTTAATATATAACCTTATCTTCTTCTCGTATCCTTGCAGCGTAGAAGCTTTACAATTAAGCTTACAATCCATTTCTAACCATTGATCGAGGAAATCTGCATAAGACATATTAGAAGGCTCTATTGGCTGTCCTACGTGTTCATATGCCTGTTGTGCAAGTTTGCCAGCCTCTCTTGCTTCTGTTTTTGTTTTAAATCCAGATTTTGATTTCCATTTTCTTTTTCCGTCAACAGATGCAATTTCAAAACGATACTCATATACAATTTTTCCAGTTGATAAAGTTCTTGCTTTTATTAGAACATCTTTCATATTAACACCTCTTTCAAAAGAACATTTGTTTGCATTTTCTTTTGTAAGATGATAATAACATAGTAAGTCCACATTTTCAAGGACATATTTCAAGTCCACATTTGATTTGAATGTGGACTTGATGTGGACTTGATAGCCGTGTTGGAAGTCCACATTTGTTTTTAACATAAAAAAGAGGACTCTTGGGAAAAATCCAAAAGTCCTCAAAATCCTTATAATTCAGGAATTTTATTTAGAACTTACCAGCCTTGTGAGCTTCCTCAACACTTACAGCTACAGCTACAGT
>ENA-OPSD01000035-OPSD01000035.1-human-gut-metagenome-genome-assembly--contig:-NODE-35-length-106167-cov-4.897552_pt1 | contig 106167 bp, 115 predicted proteins | sample MGYA00241453_ERZ501898 | MGnify/ENA primary metagenome ERZ501898 (study PRJEB25962, sample SAMEA2042226) | human gut metagenome | biome: human gut; feature: human-associated habitat; material: faeces... | reverse complement strand
AAATTTACTTACCCCCAGTGTAACTGGGGGTTTTATCATGCCTATTCGGCGCCAAAAATCCCCCTAAAGTTGGATTTTTAGTCCAACTTTAGGGGGAAGCAGTTCAACATCATGAGCACTCTTTACATCATTTTTAAAATTACTTTATTAATCGTAATTTAGGCTGATATAATTTTATATTCTTATCAAATACATGACTAGATATATTACATAATTCACAAAAATCCTCTTTAGGTAACGCTATTTTTTGGAGTATTTCTTCAGCTGAAACAACACCAGATTCCATCAGTATTTCTACGGCATCATGTAACAAAGTAGGCTTTTCGGGAATAAATTTCTCGTCATATGGCTCATTTTTTTTCATGCCACGTGCGGCCAATTGTCTCCACAAATAACTTGTCTGATTTTCAGACAATATGCCTAATTCCTTACATCTATATATCATCGCTGCAATAGACACTTTCCATTCTTTCTTTAATTGTATAAAATAGTCCAAAGAGGTAGAAACAATCTGATTCCCAAATGTTTCTCTTGGTAATAAAAATGCGCCAGCAAAATAATTAGCTTCTTTCTCAATTTTTTTTAATAACTCCTTATTCATCATATCTTCTGTAATATGATGTAAAATTAAATGTCCCAATTCATGAGCCAAATCAAAACGTGATCGCACAGCAACATTTTTATCTGCTGTCAAAAAAATATATGGCCGATTTTCAGACCATTTAGAGCATCCATCTGATTTTGAAACTTTAATTTTTGTACGAGCAATGAAACAGCCTTTATTTTGCAATAGAGCTGTCAAATTTGAAATCGGTCCTAACCCCAAATTCCAATGTTGTCGCAACAATTTACTCAAATTTTCAATTTCTTCAGCCGAATAGTTTTGATTGATTGTTTGCTGTTTAATTGTAACTTCAGGAAATTCTAAATATTGAGAGAAATATCTTACTATTCGTTTTATCCACTCAGCACGAATAGATATTTTTTCTCTTTCCATTTTTGAAGCCGTTGCTAATGAACGAAATAATATTGCCGTATCCGATGATTCATAATCAAGAGTTGAATTATAAAAATAATATAACGGAAAATTCAATAATTCCACGTACTTATTGAAAATTTCTGCTTTAGGGAACATGCATCCTTCTTCATATTTGCTAATAGTTTGCCGGCTTACTCCAAACAAGTTTCCTAATTTAGATTGGCTATACCCTCTAGCTATTCTTGCTTCTTTTAGCCTAACAGAATTTATTTTTTGTATAGGAGTGATATTACTTTTCATTACAACTGCCTTCCTATTTTATTTTTTCGCCCAATATATTTTCAATATTTTTTAACTTAGGTCGAGCAATTTCAATAACTGCACTTTCACTTTTAGGTATTAACACAAGGTTTTGTGTACGATCAAACAAATACACTTGATTTCCTATCCAAGATTTCGTATCTTTCCTAGGAAATCCCATTCTTGCAAAACTCATTTTGTTACCATTCCCACCATGCGTCAAAATAGCATACGCTATTCCATCTATGTCTGTCATCTCTAACTCAGGAAATAAAGAAATCATATCGTTATTCTGTGCATAATTTTTTCTAAAAATAGCATCTCGTGGAAAGCTATTTTTTTTTGACACTTTAGAAACGGTAAATTCTATGCCATCTCCTCTAAATAAGTAGTAATAACTATTTCTAGCTTTATTCATACATTCTTCTACAGAAAATGGAATTTCTCCAGCATCACACAAACTTTTAATGTTATAGTCATATAATACGTTTACTAAATGTGGATGCAAGCTACGTCCTCGCTCAGACATCCCCAATGAAGTGGTTTCTAATAACTCTGCTCCATATTGATAAGCTTGTATTCCAGCTTGAGCTAAGAAGTTACGACACGAAGCACTAAAATGATGACTCAAAATTAAATTACGCATTTTTTCATTTCCTTTCTATAAGCCTTTTCGAACATTTATTCTATGCACCTATTTTACATTTTTAAATATATTTTGTCAACTAAAAAATTACTATTTTCTAGTAAACTACTACCCGTAAAGTAGTCACTTGAAAAAATATAATAGGGCTGATTGTATAATGAATTCAGACATATAAAAAGTACGGTGTTTCCTACCAACAGGCACGCAGCTATACGCTGAAATATGAGGCTGGTGGTCTTGATGCCTTGCAGGATAATCGCGAGAAAAGGAAATTAGAAGACTCACTAACGGAAATAGAAAAATTACATGCCGAGCTCAAACTGGAAAGAGCTAAGCGAAAACAGTCGGAAATGGAGATTTCTTTCTTAAAAAAATTGGACAAAATAGAGAGGAGGCGGGACTGAACCGACTGAAAAAACTTCATATTTACTTAGCCATTAAGGAAGAACACGAGGAGCATCACTATCCTATTTCAGCCTTATGCAAATTAGGAAGCGTGACCAGAGCCACTTATTACAAATGGCTTCATCGTCGACTGCCTGCAAATGAGCAAGAAAACCGGCTGGCTGCCGAAAGAATAGAAGAAATTCACCGGGCTTATCCGGACAAAGGCTACCGCCGAATTCGAGACGATATGGAACGGTATTATGGCATGCACCTCAATGACAAACGCGTACTCCGGATTTGTCGTGAAGAAAACATCAAGTCCACCATTAAGTATCGCAGCCACGGATGTACTCGTCGGGCTTCAACTCCGCAATTTATAGCAGAAAATATTCTGGGCAGAGACTTTATGGTGGAAGCCCTAATGAAAAATGGCTTACAGATGTTACCGAATTTAAGTATTATCTTGGAAATGAAGTTCATAAAATATATCTGAGCGCTATCCTTGATTTGTATGACCGAAGAATTGTCTCTTTCGTAATTCGTAATAGAAATGACAATTTCTTAGTATTCGATACCTTCCATCAAGCCATTGCTTGCAATCCAGAGGCCCATCCGCTATTTCATAGCGACCGAGGCTTTCAATATACAAACAGAAGTTTCCATGCCAAACTGAAGGCCGCAGGAATGGTACAAAGCATGTCCCGAGTGGGAAAATGTATTGACAATAGCCCTGTGGAAGGGTTTTGGAGAATCTTAAAGCGCGAACGTTACTATGGTCATCGTTTTACAGATAGAGAAACACTGATTAAAGCGATAGAAGAATATATTGAATACTACAATACCAAACGATTACAGAGAAATCTGGGAGTCTTGACTCCGATGGAAAAACATGCCAGCTATTGGCTGGCAGCATAAAAAACTGCCACCGGAAACCGGTGGCAGAAACAAAACCTATTTATGTTTTTCCGAGTGTCTACTTGACGAGTAGCAGTTCATTCCTCTGAATGAGGCAATGGCGCTGTTTTACTTGTTTTATTCTTCGTCTTCCGGAAGTTCTGCGTTGTGGTAAACGTCCTGGACGTCGTCGATGTCATCGAGGGCGTCGATGAAGCGTTCCATTTTTTCGGCATCTTCACCGGTCAGTTTGATCGTGTTTTCCGGAATCATGGTAATGGACGCATGATCCGTTTCGATGTTGTTGTCAGCCAAGGCTTTTTCAACGGCATCGAAGGCTTCCGGCGTAGTGATGATTTCGTAGTCTTCGTCGGAGACTTTTACGTCATCGGCACCGGCTTCGATAGCGACTTCCATGATCTGATCTTCGTCAGCCTTATCGCGGGCGACGACGAAGAGACCCGTGTTGTGGAACATCCAGCTGACGCAGCCTGTAGCACCGAGGTTGCCGCCGGATTTAGAAAATTCGTGGCGAACGTCGGCAGCGGCGCGGTTGCGGTTATCCGTGAGGACGTTGACCGTAACGGCAACGCCTGCCGGGCCGTAGCCTTCATATACGATTTCTTCGTAGTTCTGGCCTTCCGTAGCGCCGGCGCCTTTTTGGATAGCCCGCTTAATGTTATCTTTCGGGATGTTGTTTTCTTTTGCTTTTTGGAGGGCCAATTTCAGACGCATATTGCCGACCGGATCGGGACCGCCCATGCGGACAGCAATCGTAATTTCACGGCCGATCTTGGTCGTAATCTTGCCGCGGATGGCGTCGTTTTTCCCTTTTTTACGTTTAATATTTGCCCATTTAGAATGTCCAGACATTCAAATGCCTCCCTTTATGTCCACCAATCCTCGCCGGCCAGGCGGTCTAAGATGATCGCCGCTGCCGAGCGGACGGATAAGTGATTATATTCCCCAGCGCCGTAAATTGGTTCCAGGATAAAATCGAATTTTTCCATCGTTTCTTTCGTCATGCCATAACCCGTGCCAAAGAGCAGGAGAATCGGCGTGTCCTCTTCTTCCCGTTTTTGGCGCAGTGCCTTATAGGAAATGGTGTTGGAATAGGTCCGGGCATCGGTCGTAACGACGTAAGGCTTCTTGCCTTCTGCCTCGGTTACGGCTTCGACAGCCGCTCCGATGGAAGGGCGGATATCGACGATGTCGAAGGCCTGAGTGCGATAGCCGTTGTAATTACGGCCGGTATCACTTTCCCAAAAGCCCATGATTTTGTGAACCATGTCCAGCTGTCCCGGCACATCATGGATGATGAAATATTTTTTTATGCCATAGGTCTTTGCCGACCGCGAAATATCATGCAGGTCGTAGTTGGTAATGGCCGTCGTAATGACGTTAAAGTTCTTATCGTATATGGGATAATGAACCAATCCTACATATAAAGGGGATTTTTTCATCGCTTGTCTCCCTTTAATTTGTTCAGTATTTCCACATCTTTCGGTGACAACTCGCAGTGTTCGAGAAGGTCCGGCCGAAGGTCCAGGGTCCTTGAAAGGGACGCCTTTCGGCGCCACGTTTCAATCTTGGCGTGATCGCCGTTTCGCAGAACTTCCGGCACGGCCATACCGCGAAAGACGGCAGGCTTCGTATACTGCGGGCATTCGAGAAGGGACGAGTAAAAGGAATCGTCAGCCGCTCCCGAGGCGGCACCGAGAACGCCCGGAATCATGCGGGCTACGGCATCGGTGACGGTCATGGCCGGCAGTTCGCCGCCGGTCAGGATATAGTCGCCAACGGAAATGGTTTCATCGGCCAGGTCTTCTTCGACACGGTAGTCGACACCTTCATAGTGGCCACATAGCAAAATAAGCTGGTCGTATGTCGCCAGCTCGCGTGCTTTCGCCTGATCAAAGGGCTTTCCAGCGGGACCCATGAAAATGATGCGCCGCCGCGGAACCTCTCTCCGCACGGCTTCGACGGCCGCATAGAGCGGAGCCGCCTTCATGAGCATACCGCAGCCGCCGCCGTAGATGGTATCGTCGACCATGTGGTGGCGGTCATACGTGAAGTTACGAGGATTGGTCACATCCAGATCCAACAGACCGGCTGCCCGGGCTCTGCCGATGATGCTGTGCTGAAAAAAGGCTTCGATCAACTCCGGAAAGAGTGAGATAATGTCGATTCTCATTCGTCCACCCACTCCGGCGGATCGACGACGATTCGCTTCGCTTCAGTATCAACGGATTTGACGACGTCGGGGATAGCCGCAAAAAGGGTTTCCCTGCCGTCATCAGCAGTGACGACGTAGACATCGTTGCTGCCCGTGCGCAGGACGTCTGTAAGTTTTCCCAGTTCATGGTCTTCAAGATCGTATACGACAGAGCCGATGATATCGTAGATGTAATGCTGCCCTTTTTTAAGGGGTACCAAATCTTCCCGCGGTACCTGAAGGTCTTTTTTGAGGAGCCTTTCAGCGGCATTGCGATCATCGACGCCGACAAATTTCATGAGGACGACCCGCTTATGAAGACGAGCGGACTCTACTTCATACTTCTTGCCGTCGATATAGCCGTATTTCATCTTGAGGAATCGGTTCGGAAAGTCCGTATCGGGATAAATACGAACATCACCCCGCACGCCGTGCGGGGCAACGATTTGACCGATTGTAAAAAAATCTAAGTCAGCCATCGTATTCTATTGGCGGATAGAAATGATCTTGCCGTCTTCAAGCAAGATTTCAGTTCCCATCAATTTTTCCAAATCATCGCCGACATTGACAACGACAGTCTGTTCGAGTGTACCTTGTCTGATTTCGGAATCGATTGTAAGGTGTTCTGCTTCTTCGCGGTCGTGCTGAGCTTTAGCTCGAGCCGAGACGAGACGCTGTTTCTGTTCTTCTACTTGCGCACGCAGGGAAATAAGTCCCTGGGCATCGATTTTGGCCTGTTCGGTCATCATGCGTTTAGCCTGGAATTCCAGGTTCTGCATTTCCCGATCGATATCACTCAGGGCCTGATCGGCATTCTTGAGGATACGGTCCTTAAGGGACTGTGTGACTTTTGCCTTAACGGCAACGGGAATGCGCAATGTAATCTGATCCATGGTACCTCCTATACGATATCCACTGATACTTTCTTATTCGCCTTCACTGCCGCAGCCTTGACAACAAGGCGCAATGCTTTCGCAATTTTACCTTGCTTGCCAATGACTTTGCCCATATCTTCGGGTGCGACATGAAGCTGATAGACTTCGAGGCCTTTTTTTTGAATCTTGGTAACTGTAACCGCTTCCGGATTCTTTACCAGAGACCGGGCGATACACGCAATCAATTCTTCCATAGTATCCAGCCTCACTTACTTTTTGGATGCTTCAAACTGGGCCATGATGCCAGCTTTCTTGAAGATAGAACGGATCGTATCTGTCGGCTGTGCGCCTTTACCGAGCCAAGCTACAGCAGCTTCTGCATCGACGGTCAGACGAGTATCCATGTCTTTGGACGGATCGTACATGCCGAGGGTTGCAACGGGACGACCGTTGTTACGAGCATTGCGGGAATCAGCAACGACGACGCGGTAGATCGGTTTCTTTTTAGCACCTAAACGGGCCAAACGAATTTTAATCATTGAAAATCACCTCCTTGTCAGAATATCTTATTTCCACGATAAATCGGGAAATCCATTTAAAAAGGCAGACGCGGCATAAAACCCCGTCGTTTACTCTTTTGTGCTTTCTTGGCCTGCTTCATCATCTTCTGCATTTCCATGAACTGCTTGATGAGGCGGTTGACGTCTTGGACACGAGTACCGCTGCCCTTAGCGATGCGGCGCTTACGGCTGTCCTTAATCAGCATTTTAGGGTTGGTACTCGACCGTTCTTGAGCCGTCATGGACGTGATGATGGCTTCGATTCGCTTGAATTCCTTGCCGTCCATGTCGACCTTGTCGAGTTCTTTCTTGTACTTCCCGATGCCGGGAATGAGGCTAAGTAAGCTGCCCATGTTGCCCATCTTCTTAATCATCTGAAGCTGGGAGAGGAAATCATCGAAGGTGAAAGACCCGCTCTTCATGGTCTTCTTCATGTTTTCCATGGACTCTTCATCGAAAGCAGCCTGGGCTTTTTCGATGATTGTTTCGACGTCGCCTAAATCGAGGATACGCGACGCGTAACGATTGGGATGAAATTCTTCGATGCCGTCGAGTTTTTCGCTGACACCGATGAATTTGATAGGTTTGCCCGTGACGGCCTTGATGGACAAGGCGGCCCCGCCGCGGGCATCGCCGTCGAGCTTGGTCATAATCATGCCATCGATACCGAGGGCTTTATCGAAGGCAGAAGCTGCCGTCACGGCATCCTGACCGGTCATGGCGTCGACGACTAAGAGAATTTCATGAGGATGAACATTTTCTTTAATGTGAATCAATTCATCCATCAAGGTTTCGTTGATATGAAGCCGCCCGGCCGTATCGATGATGACGACGTCGCGCAAATGGCTGGTCGCATAGGGAATAGCATGCTGGGCAATGGCGACAGGGTCCTTACTGCCGTCTTCGGTATAAACGGGCATATCCAGTTCCTGGCCGAGAACCTGCAGCTGGGTGATAGCTGCAGGACGATAGACGTCGGCTGCTACCATGAGCGGGCTCTTGCCTTGAGACTTTAGTTTTTTGGCGAGTTTCGCTGCCGTCGTCGTCTTACCGGCACCTTGGAGACCGACGAGCATGATGACTGTCGGCGGCTTCGGCGCAATGGTAATCCGGCTCTGGGTCCCGCCGAGGAGTTCCGTCAATTCATCGCGGACGATTTTGATGACCGTCTGCGACGCATTCAAGCTGCCGAAGACTTCTTCACCGACGGCTTTTTCTTTGACCTTCTTGATGAAGTCTTTGGTGACGGCAAAGTTGACGTCCGCTTCCAGCAAGGCGCGGCGCATCTCTTTCAGCGCTTCACTGACATCTTCTTCAGAAAGCTTCCCTTTGCCTCGAAGCTTTTTAAAGGCCGCCTGGAATCGTTCGGACAGACTTTCAAATGGCATGAGGGGCCTCCTTTTATAAATCTATTTCGTGTAAAAGTTGTTTAGCTCTTTCAATATCGCTGGGCCCTTGACCTTCAAGCAGGCCCTGGACTTCATCGATCTGTTCCCGGACCGCATCGAAGCGGGCCAGCAACTGAAGCCGCTGTTCATAGCTTTCCAGCGAATGGGAAGCGCGCTTGAGCATGTCGTAAGCGCCTTGACGGGAAATCTGCAGTTCTTCCCCGATTTCACTCAAGGACAGGTCCATATCGAAATACATTTCCATACAGCGCCGCTGCTTCTCCGTCAATAACGGCCCGTACAGATCGAGGAGCCGTCCCTTACGGACTACGTCTTCAAGCATGGCTTCACCGCCTTTCAAACAGCGTACTTTGATAGTATACCGGAATCGGTCTGCGCTGTCAAGTATTTTTACTTGTCAGGTCGACGCGAACGTCATAAAAGGTACTGCCCCGCCCTTCATCGGTCAGGCGCTGGCTGGTGAGGACGTTGACCGAGGCGCCGCCGTCTTTGACCCGTTCACGCCACCATACGCCTTCGCTGACGACCCGGCCCGGTACGGTGCGGTCACTGATGCGGACGGTAAAATCGGCCTGTCCCCTTTTATTACTAAGGGTCACGGACTCGCCGTCAGCGATACCGTATCGGCTGGCGTCATCGGGATGGACGAAGAGGTCCATCGTATGGCTGGCCGTCAATTCATCCCGTTCATTAAAGGATGAATCGAGGATGCGCATATCGGCGCCGTTGACGAAGGCCAGTTTTCCCTCATCGGGATCAAGGGGCATATAATCGGGAAGGGCCGGTGTCAGGGCATCGTTGCGAATTTCGATCTTCCCCGACGGCGTCGCAAAGGTCGTCTGATAGTCTTCCGGCATGGGAAGGGGCGTCGGCCGGCCTGAGCGCAGGCAGTCCTGATCGACGGGAAGGGGCCATTTTACCGTCGAGGTGATGAGTTTATCGACAAGGTCCCGTTCGGACTGGTCGTAAAAGGGGTCGGTAATGCCGAGAGCCTTGGCCAAATCACAGGCAACGCGCCAATTAGATCGACTTTCGCCGAGAGGCTTGATGACGGCATAGCCGCACTGGATCGTGTAATTGCCGTAGGAATAATAGGCGTCGTCGTGCTCCAAGGACGTCGTCGCCGGCAGGACGATGTCGGCGTATCGGGCCGTATCGGTCATGAAGCGTTCGTGGACGACGGTAAACAGATCGTCCCGAGAAAGGCCGGCGAGAACTTTATTTTGATCCGGCGCCGTACAGGCCGGGTTGGACGAATAGACGAAGAGGCTCTGGATGCTGTCGTCTTCCGTAAGGGCCTGACCGATGCAGCACATATTGACCAGTCGTGTTCCCTTCTTCTTCCAGTCCGACCGGATGACGATATCCTTGTCATAAGCCTTAGAGGCGCCGGCTGAGGTCAAGATTCCCCCGCCTCGTTTTCCCCAGGCGCCGACGACGGCCGGAAGGCAGGTGATGATGCGCGTCGTCATGGCGCCGTTGCGGTAGCGGGACTGGCCGCTTCCCAGACGAATGAAGGGCGCCCGCGCCTTGCCGTAGGCCTGAGCCAATTCTTCGACGACAGCTTTCGGGACGCCGGTAATTTTTTCCGTTTCTTCCGGCGTATAGCGAGGAATGACTTTTTCTTTCAGCTCATCCCAACCGAGGACTTTTTCAGACAGAAAGGCTTCGTCGGTCAGCCCGTCTCTAACCAAGACGTGCATCATACCGAGAGCCAGTGCCCCATCGGTACCAGGCCGAATGGCGACGAAGTGATCGGCCAAATCGGCCGTCTTGGTGCGGTACGTATCGATGCACCAAATAGCAGCCCCTTTTTCACGAGCAGCATCGACGTCGTGTTTGAAATGAATATTGGTGGCCATCATGTGAATGCTCCACAAGAAGATGGCGTCGCTGTTTTGCGCTTCCTGGGGCGCCGTCGGCAAGGTACCGCCCATGATGTCTTTGAACCCCTGCCCCTTGGCCGGTGCGCAAATCGTCCGGTCGAGTTCCGACGCACCTAGCCGATAAAACAAGCCATGCAGAGCATCGTGCTGGACGATGCCCATGGTGCCGGCGTAGGAGTACGGCAAGATGGCTTCTGGTCCCTCTTCGGCAATAATTTTTTTCCACGAAGCTGCGATTTCAGCTAGGGCCTGATCCCACGAGATGGGCTCAAATTTCCCGCTCCCCTTCGGTCCCGTCCGCTTGAGCGGCGTCGTCAGCCGCCGCGGCGAATAGACCGTCCGTTCATAGTGAGCCATCTTCGGGCATATCGTCCCCCGCGTAAAGGGATGGCTTTCATCGCCCTTCACCGAGACGACGCGACCGTCTTCAACGTCGACCAAGAGGCCGCAGGCGTCGGGACAGTCATAGGGGCAGACCGACCTATATTGTGTCATAGAATTCCCTCCTTATTTATCTATATAATATATGTTCATTATATCGCCGCAGAGGAACCTTGGCAAAATTATCTAAAAAAATGCGATCCCCCCTTCTTCATCATCGAGCATAATGGTACATACAGCAAGGGTCCACGATGACGACGGGAAGTCTCACCATGGGCCCAAATCTGCGAAAACCTATCTTACAGTTGCCGCAAGGGTATTTTGTTTAATGATGGAAGAGGCGCAGGCCGGTCATAGCCATGGCAATTCCATATTTATCGCACGTTTCGATGACATTGTCGTCGCGGATCGAACCACCGGCCTGGGCGATGTAATCGACGCCGCTGCGATGAGCCCGTTCGATGTTATCGCCAAAGGGGAAGAAAGCATCACTGCCAAGGGCTACGCCGTGGAGCTGGGCAATCCAGGCTTTCTTTTCTTCCCGCGTAAGGGGCTGCGGTTTTTCCGTAAAGAGATCCTGCCAGATACCGTCAGCCAAGACGTCTTCGTAATCGTCGGAGATGTAGACGTCGATGGCATTGTCCCGGTTCGGACGACGGACGTCGTCGCGGAAGGGCAGGTTCAAGACTTTCGGGTTCTGACGGAGCCACCATACGTCGGCCTTATTGCCGGCCAGACGGGTGCAGTGGACGCGGGACTGCTGACCAGCGCCGACACCGATGGTCATGCCGTCTTTTACGTAGCAGACGGAGTTGGACTGGGTGTATTTTAAGGTAATGAGGGCGATGATGAGATCGCGCTGAGCGGCCGCCGGGATGTCCTTGTTCTGCGTCGGGATGTTCTGCAGCATATCGGCCGTGATCTTGGCTTCATTTCGTTCCTGTTCAAAGGTGACGCCGTAGACTTCTTTCGATTCGACAGGCTGGGGCTTGTAATCGGCATTGATCTGAAGGACGCAGTAATTGCCCTTTTTCTTAGTCTTTAAAATAGCCAGGGCTTCGTCGCTGTAGCCGGGCGCAATGACGCCGTCCGATACTTCGCGCTTCAAGAGGGTTGCCGTTTCGACGTCGCAGACATCGGAGAGGGCAACGAAATCGCCGTAAGAACTCATGCGATCGGCACCGCGGGCGCAGGCATAGGCCGTAGCCAAGGGCGACAAGGGCAGATCATCGACCCAATATATCTTCTTCAGGGTATCACTCATCTCCGTGGCAACGGCGGCGCCGGCCGGGCTGACGTGCTTGAAGGAAGCCGCTGCCGGAAGGCCTGTCGCTTCTTTCAATTCCTTGACCAACTGATAGCTGTTAAAGGCGTCGAGCAAATTAATATAGCCGGGACGGCCGCAAAGGACCGTAAAAGGAAGGGCGCTGCCATCCTTCATATAGACCCGGGACGACGACTGGTTCGGGTTGCAGCCGTATTTTAATTTCAGTTCGTTCATCGTGATACCTCCTGATAGACCCAAAATAAAAAAATACCGACACTTCTGGAACGTTTCGCCCAGACGGTCGGCTCTTATGAATCATGCTCCCCGTGGTAACTCCACTTCCGTCAGTCACATGCTTCACCTTATTATACCGTCCGCCGATTCAGGCTGTCAAGAAAAAGGAGCTGCCGTCAGCAGCCCCTTTCAGGTCGTACCCTCTATGATTCCTCTTCCGGAGGCTGCGGCGAAATGTCGCGCACGGTAATCTTGAGGATTTCCACAGCCATGCCCGTCGTATATTCCACTTCGTGCTGGATATCGCGGCGGATACGGCTCATGAGTTTCTTTATATTTTCTCCGTAGGCAATGGTCAGGGACAAGATAATAGCCAGACCGTTGCGCGTCGAGTTATAGTTGATAGCCACCTTCAGTCGGTTGATCTTGGTCACGCCTTCATTTTGACTCAAAGCATGGCGGACCAGGCTTTCAAGGACGTCGTTGGAAAACGTCAGTTTCCCATAATAACTGAAGATGGGACGAACGACGGAACGCTCGAAGGGCGACAATTTCTTGCCGTTGTTGTCATAAAAGAAAGAACGGATCGAATCCAGCAGATAGCCGCGAAAATGGGGTTTCAGCTCCATCGTCGGCACGGGGATGATATGCGTTCCCTCTTTGATGCGGATACTTTGAGCCTTTTCGATTTCCTCCGAGCACGAGACGTCTTCGATACGGATGAACCGCGCCGGTTCCGGAAGCTCGAGGGCTTCGCAGATGCGGTGAATCATGTGCCGCGACGTTCCCAGGATGAGCAGTTTTTCAGGAGCTGCTTTGGCTAAGGCTGCCTTCATGGCAGCGGCGTCGTCCGGGTTATTGAATACGGCGCGGCGCACGGCCTTGAGGCGATTCGTTTCGTCCTTGGCCGACCGGCCGGCAACGATGCGGTTGTGATCGATAAGGAGTCCGTCATCAATGATGGTCTGAATATCGTGATCGTAGGCGACGACCAGGGCATGGTGGCTCTTCCCCGTCCCGCTGGCGCCGATAAAACCGACAACTTCCATGTCTGTCACCTGCCTTTATTAGGGTACGTGAGACAACAAAGCCTGTACCTTTTCCCCATCGACGGTAAAGATACCGAGCTTTTCCGGGAAACGGCCGACGGTCCCGTGAAAATCGGAGCCGCCGCTGATATACCAATTGCGTTTTTGGGCTAATTCCAAAAATTCGTCGAAACGGCCGCGGTTCTTGGGATGGTATACTTCCACGCCGTCGAAATCGTGGGTCAGGACTTCATCCAAGGTCCGCTTCAAGAGGCCCGGATGGGCTAAGACGGCCAGTCCCCCGACCTTGCGGATGAGGGCCACACATTCATCGATGGTCCGCCGCGTATAGGGCACGTAGAGGGGGCCGCCGTGGTAAAGGACCTTGTCAAAGACGGTCTTTACATCAGGGAAATAGCCCTTTTCGACGAGCATGCGGGCAATATGGGGACGGCCGACGGTGCCGCCCTTATGAACCATGTCTTCGACGACCTTGCGGTCGATGTCATAGCCGTTTGCCAGGCAGCGGTCGACGATTTCCATGGCCCGGTCGAAGCGCCGCTGCTTGAACTCGCGGCAGTATTCCTGCATGGCTTCATCGTCGGGATTGATCCCGTAGCCTAAAATATGGACATCTTCGCCGTCGTATTCAGAGCTTATTTCAATGGCCCGAATGATGCGGACGCCCGGATTCAGCTCATGACTGCCGTCGTAGGCAGCCACCGTATCGTGGTCCGAAATAGCGATGACGTCGAGCCCGGCATCGACGGCCATCTTGGTCAGCTGTTCCGGCGTATAGACACCGTCCGAGCAGGTTGTATGCATATGGAGATCGACTATCACTGTACACCTCCCTGCAGTAAGTGCAGAATCGATTTAATGCCGACGCCCGTGGCGCCGATAAATCCCGTTTCATCGGCCTTTTCCCGGAAAGCAGGACCGGCGATGTCGAGGTGGATCCACGGCGTCCCGTCCTTTACGAACTGCTTCAAGAAGAGACCTGCCGTAATCGCCCCGGCTTCAGGACCGCCGACGTTCTTCATGTCGGCTACACTGCTTTTCAAAAGGCTTTCATATTCTTCATCAGCCGGCAGCTGCCAAATCTTTTCATGGGCTTCCGTCGCGACTTTAAAGAAGCGGTTCATCCATTCCTGGTCATTGCCGACCATGCCCGTCCGCACCGATCCCAAGGCCGTCACACAAGCCCCGGTCAGGGTCGCCAGGTCGATGAGGCGCGTCGCCCCTTTTTCCTGAGCATAGGTCAAGGCGTCGGCCAAAATGAGCCGCCCTTCGGCATCGGTATTCTTGACTTCAACGGTCTTGCCGTTATACATGGTCAAGATGTCGTCGACATGATAAGCCATGCCGGAAGGAATATTTTCAACGAGGGGCAAAACGGCCAGCACATTGACGGGATAGCGAAGCAGCATGAGGGCCCGAATGACACCGACAGCAGCAGCCGCCCCGGCCATATCGCTTTTCATAAATTCCAGGCCCTTGTGGCTCTTTAAGGAGAGACCGCCGCTGTCATAGGTAACGCCCTTGCCGACGATGCCCAGGACTTCCCGGCTGTTAGGATCGCCCTGATAGGCAATGGATACCAGCTGGGGCGGATTCATGCTGCCCTTGCCGACGGCGACGATACCGCCCATGTGGCGTTTTTCCAAGGCCCATTTATTCAGCGATTCAATGAGGATGTGATCGCCCTTCAGCGTATCGGCCACGATATCGGCAAACTTCCTCGGCGTCAAATCGTTAGACGGCATATTGATCAAGTCGCGGGCTTCATAGACGCCTTCATACATCGACGTGTAGCGATAGCACATGGAATTGAATTCCTGAGCTCTCATGCTGCGCGACAGAATATTGATACTGCTGACGGTTCGGCTGTGTTTATCGCTCTTATAATGGGTAAATTCATAATTGCGGTACAAAAGCCCGTCGAGAAGAGACGCCATATCCATTTCCAGGGTATCGGCCATGATGGCCAGCTCGCGGACGCCTTCTTTCATGGCCGCCGCCATCAGCCGCTGGGCCATGCGGAAATCTTCATACGTCGAATAACGGACCGGTTTCCCCTCCAGACCGATGAGGAAGTACGTTTTCGGCTCCCCGTCTGACAGGCAGTGAAATACGTGGAGAGACGTATACTGTAAAAGTTCCGGGTGTTGCTCCGTATAGGCCCGGATCAGGACGACGTCATCCTGGGGCAGCTGACGCAGGGTCGACAGCCTCTTATCGAGGCCGACTGCCAGCGTATTCAGACCGCCTTTGCCATTATAACTAATCATGCACATCGCTCACTTTCACACTACTCTAAGTCACCATATATTAAAGAATTAATCATAATGATATTATTAGCCACTATTATTATACAATCGCCCTATTGACAAAATCAAGAATTCGTAAAAACAATAAAAATTAAGTACATTGCTTGGTCAGAATCATAACGTCGACGATTCCTGCAATGTACTTAAAATATTTCTCCTTATTAAATTCAGGCCTTCTATGAAGATGTAAAGATTACTCCGGTGCCAGGAGCTGTCCTTCCAGTATACTGCGCCACCGCGACTTCTTTGTATACCGATAGAGAACCCGTTCATTATTCCTGGCATAGCGGGCTAAGGACCGGTAAGCAGCATACTTTTTAGCACCGTGACGATTGGCAAGGCGCAGGCCGACAGACGTCACCGGAATAAGCCACCACGTATGGGTAAAAGCGCCGACGGTCACGCCCAATACATGACAGACGTAAGAAAGGAGCGAGCGGCGGCCAAATTCTTTTCCCTTCTTGTACTCAGACAGATCTTTTTGTTTAGCCACTGAATAGGCGATGATGGCATAGGGAATGATGGACGGCAGGAAACTTTCATGACTGACATCGGCACCGACCATGACCGTATCCTGAACGTACTGGGTCAATTCCTCATTGGATATGCCGCTGTTGATGACGTGTTCGGCCATATCGCCCATGGTCACTTCGCTGTACACTTCCTCTGTCGAGACGATATCGATGTAAGGATACCGTTCCAGCGCATGACCGATGTATTCGGCAGACTCCGTCGCCTTCAGCTGCAGCACCTCATCGACATTGCCGTCGGCGTCGCGAATGGCAATATCCCATCCGGGTTCAGTCGCCGACTGCGCCATTTCCGCATGGTACCCTGCCGGTAGCCTCCCGTCATTGAGGTAATCGGTGTACTTGATTTCAAAGAGCTTGCCCTTGACGCCACTGATAAAGCCATCCAGCTGGTCTTCATCGAGATCGTTCACGGCCTCCTTAAAATCCATGGCCGCCGCCTTTTGCGGATACGCCATTTCATAGGCCTGCTGTACATCAGAAGGCACATGCCAGCCCATGAGGCGGCTCAAGATACTGCCCGTGGCCAGCCCCAGAGAATCGAGGAATAGGATTTTTCTCGTTTCCACCGATAACTCAGCCGCTGCCAACGCCTCTCGAACCTTCGCATAAGCCACAGCCTGCTGCTCAATGCCGGTCAGCAAAGCTTCAAAATCTTTCTGACGATAAAAGACGCCGCGGGTATTTTTGAATAAATCCACTCCGCTCTGCGCCGCTCCCACCGATACGCCGGCCACGGTCTTCGCAGCCTTCTCGGCCATTTCCATCTTCTTACCCTTACTCCAGCCCTTCACCATATGTCGCTCCATTCCCGGTTAAACAGGCCTGAAAAAGGCTCGTTCAACCGACAGTTTTTTTACGAACACACGCCCTGTTCCGGTATACAAGACAGACAATCCACCAGCGATGCCACACCATCTTTCCTATTCAGCCTTATCGGCCGCCATGACCAACTTTTTAACGACATCAAAAATATCGGCGATCCATTGTTTCATTTCTTCAGTCGTGCCGTCCCGATCATCGATCATGTTTTGGAAATCATGAAAAATGAGGTCATAGCCGATTTTCCGGCACTCCAGCAGATACTGGCTGTATGAAAGCTTCTCGCCATTTGACAGCGAGTCTTCCTCCCGTTTTCCCATCAAAAGGTCCCGATACAGCTGCTCATTATTTCCATTCAGGGACTGACTCTTTTCATCCATTTGCGCCTTAGACTCACTCCAGCCCCAATCGGCTGCCAAATAGGAACACCGGGCCAGTAAACGGTCTTTAGCCTCTGTGTCGCCCTTCAGCATGGCCTGATAATCCTGCAGAATCTCCGGAATACTTAGGGCCGCAAACCTACTGCAAACGGCATAGCACTTGATAGCCATCGAAACATCTCCTTTCAAGTAAAAGGTGATTCCCATGGCATTGTAGCCCTTCATCGAACCATAGACATCCTCGTCGTGCATAGACAAGGCATATAATTTTAAAGCCTCGTCAAAATCTCCGGCACAAAGCTTTTCCGTAGCCTCCTCATATAACTTTAAATTTCTATCTGAACTTTCCATTACGCTCATCCTTTCATCACTTTATATATCTATAATAATGCCAGACATCCGTCGAACACGAAGACTGGGAAATAGCCCTTAGCCCCCTGTTTCACGCCGCTTCCGATGTCAAAACGTATTTATGAACACGAATCCATTTTTTATCTTACATTACAACCGATACTTATATATTTCGCTGTAAAACAGAATTATCCTGCCAACTGAGAGGTCCTTCTCAGAAAGTTTTAATAAATGCCCTATTGCGGAAGGCTTCGACATATTTATCACGGCTTTCGGCCTCTTTGGAAAAATTCACAAAAAAAGCTTGCAATTATTTTACATTTGGTGTATTATAACAAATGTGCTCACGAGGTCAGCACACCAACAACAAACATGGACCATTAGCTCAGCTGGCAGAGCACCTGACTCTTAATCAGGGTGTCCAGGGTTCGATCCCCTGATGGTCCACCAAACTAAATTTGCCCGAACCCCGCATGATTACTGGCTTATCGGGTAATTTCAAGGAGTTGCTGACCTTATATTGAATTTCAATATAGTCGGCATACACCGTAATACGATGGATAAAAGTTTGAAAAAGATCAAACTGTTGTCTATCGTATTTTTTTTGCTTGTAAAATTTTTGTAAATAATACTCGATAAATTTCTCGGTCACAACAACCGGCCGGGCTAATAGCTCTGATTTTTTGATTTGTTCTTCTAATCGAGCAACTTCTTCCTCATATAAACTAATTTTTTCTGAAACGGTAGCGGTAATAAATCCCTCTTCAATAGCTTTTACGCAATTATTAAGTTTCTTTTTTATTGTTGCAAGTTCTTTTTTTAATCGTTGTACTCTTAAATCTTCCTCTTGATTCACCTGTTCATAAGCACATCGACGAGCAATTTCCGCGCGGGTATCCGGATTGTTCAATAATCGAGTGGTAACTCCTAGGATTTTATCTTCAAGCCACTCTTTTCGTATGGTCATAAGACTGCAACGGCAGGCTTTTTTTTGACGAAGGATATGATTGCGACTAGAACACATATAATATGCATATCGTTTTCCAGTTTTCGATGTTCCACTAGTCCCGACTATATGCTTCCCACATATCCCGCAAAAGATTTTCCCGACTAAGAAAAAATCAGCACTCTGTGAGCGCACGACATGTTTTTGTTTTTTTCTTATTTGAGCCCGGGCAAAATATTCATCAGTCAAAATTTTGGGAGCAAAATTAGGATAATCTTTCCCTCGATAGCAAAAAGTTCCGATATAAATTCTATTCTGTAAAATACGACTCAAGACATTGTGAGTAAATTTAGATCCGGTAGACGTTCTATACCCTTCATCATTCAGTTTCCGGATCAGCTGCGCTTCATTCAATCCACCTATATACCACTCATATATTTTTTTTACCATTGCTGCTTGTTCTTTATTAGTAATAAGCTTGCGATTTTCATTAAGCTCGTACCCCAATGGCAGCCGTCCTCCCGGCCATTTTCCTTCAAGGACGTTTTGCATCATGCCCCGGTTTACTTTTTGAGAAAGTTCAGCTGAATAAAATTCAGCATTAGCCTCAATCAGGGCTTCCAACAAAATCCCCGTAGGATCATTCGCAATGCGCTCGTTTGCTGATAATACAGTAACACCATTCTTTTTCAGACGATGTTTATAGATAGCACTGTCATAACGACTACGCGCAAACCGATCCAGCTGATAAACGATGACATAGCTAAATTTTTTTCATCGCTGTCTTGAATCATTTGCAAAAAATCCGGCCGGCGATCCGTCCGTGCAGACATAGCTCGATCAATGTATTCATGCATTACAATTAGACCTTCATTTTCCGCAAAAGCATGACAGACTCGTAATTGACCGTCAATACTTTCCTCTCTCTGTTTACTGCTAGAATATCTAGCATATATAACGGCTACGTTCTTCGAGTCTCTCTTTTGTTCGATTCTTCTCTTCATGCTTTCATCTCCCTTGTACACATACACATACGTATGCACATATAATATGTATATAGGTATGCGTATGCCCCATTACCCTTATGTTGTGTTAATTGTTTTGTATTGAATTATATTGTATTGTATTGTCCTGTAAATTTATGTCATTTGTCGTGGCAGATAACATGATAGCTACCGCGACGTCTTCGTGTAACTCCATGGAATTTCCCGGAGTTCTCATGATAGTCTCACGTAATTCCATGGGTTCTCATGTAATCTCATGGGTTCTCCCGGAATCCTCATGATAGTCTCATGTAATTCCATGGGTTCTCATGTAATCTTATGAATTCTCCCGGAAATCCATAATTTTTCGGAATTATATCTGGAGCTTCTCGTAGCATTTATAATGTTTTCCGGATCATTCATAGTGGTTTCCGCATTTTTTATGGGGATTTCCGGAACGAGCATGGTATTTCCATGGATCTTCACGAAGTATTTATTTTTCATCAGAAAATGGAAGTTTGTTTTTGCGTGCTAAAGCTTTATATTTTGCCAGCGTCGTCCGGCTGAGTCCGGTGATAGCAATAACCTCCCGGTATGTTTTCGTTTTTAACAATTCTAAAGCATGTTCGATTTGCACCTTGGATACCGGCGGCCGACCTTCCCGAAAGCCGGTTTTTGTTCTAGCAATCGCTTTTCCCGCTGCCGTTCGTTCAATAATTTGAGATCGTTCAAATTCTGCGATTGCAAGAAGCACATTATATTGAAGTTTTCCGATAGCTGAGTTGTCAAAAGGGTGTCTATTTCCACCTATGTTAAGAATATAAACAGCGATGTTTCGTTCTGTCAATTCCCGAATAAGTCTCTGTCCTTCTTCCGAATTACGAGCAAACCGATCGAGCTTTGTGCAAAAGAGTTCGTCCCCTTCTTTTAACTGAGAAATGAGTTTCTGAAATTTACGCCTCTGTATCGTTTTCCCCGAATATTGTTCTACAACTATGTTTTCTTCCGGGACTCCGGCTTCAATAAGTTTCTGACATTGATCTTCGAGGGAATTACCTTTGAGTTGGACTAAGGTCGATACCCGGGCATATCCATATTTCACACGAATACCTCCTTTTTTTTGTTATTTTTAAAGTATCGTTTACGGATGAGTTTGCGGATGGCCTCTCTCCGCTTATTTTATTATATTTCTATCAGTTTGTAAACTTTTGAGTTTACGTACTTTTTTAGACAGAAAAAAATCCAGGCGCGTTTTGCCCGGATCTTTTTCTGAATAGGAACGGTAAGTAGGGGTTGTAAATAGGAGTTGATGACGACATAAAGATGCTTCTATGACAATTTAAGTATGACATATGCGCCTGTCAATGTCAAGTTATAATGTACTAAAAATAAATATAAACATTTCATTGCAGAAGAATCTCTTCCTCCGGTAAAACTAAAAAGGCCAACTCAAAAAGAGTTAGCCTTTATTTGTACTATCAAGTAGTACACCCATCATATTTTGACGACTTATGCCGCCTCATACATATATGATATCAAATAACGGATCATAAATCAATATCCACAACGCTCTCTTTTGGCAACAATCACTGATTCTAAATCCCAGATAGGTTTATTTAAGTCGCCACAAAGCAATAAATCTATCTCTTCAACTTGCGCCATATAGTCCTTTAATGGTTTTTCATACGTCATCTCATTTATTATATTCCATTTTCTATAATACGAAGACAGTGCTGCAAATATAAGATTTGCTCGCTGTCCGTGCGTGTAGTTTTTCCGGCGCAACTCCGTATTCGTATAAATTTCAGGTATTGGTTTTGTTTCTGTTCCTAGTGCCATAGCTAAAAGTGAGCCGGCATACGTTTCTTCCAGTGATGTTAAAATGTATTCGTTATAAGGATCCTCAATACGGCCCAAAAGCCAGTCAAGCGATACTGCAAAAATATTAGAAATCAGAACTAACATACTTTCATTTGGAAATCCTTTTTGAGATTTCACCCAATCATTAACAGTAGTCTTATTTTTTACTCCCAATATTTTTACGAAGTCAGTATATGATAGATTGTATGTTTTCTTTAATAAAAGAAATCTTTCGGCAAAATCATCTCTCACGGCCATAAATATTTCTCCAATCTGGCTTGAATATTTTATTCTAATCAGTTTTTTTTGTGAGTTATAAAAGCTTTTTCTAAATCCCAAAGAGGGGTTTTTAACTCTCTACGAAGTAACAAGTCTATCCCTTCGATTTTTAAAATGTAGCTTCTTAGTAGTTCTGGATCCACCTCTTTACCCATTGTTTTTGAAGTACTATTCCATGCTTTATAGTGCGAGGATAGTGCAGCAAAAATCAGATTCGCTCGTTGTCCGTGCGTGTAGTTTTTCCGGCGCAGATCCGTTCTGGTATAAATTTTAGGTAGTGGCATCGCCGCTTTTCCTAATGCAATACTTAAAAATGGAACGGCATATTTTGCTTCCAGTGAGGTTAAGACCTTTTCATTGTAAGGCTCGTCAATACGGCCCAAAAGCCAATCAAGGGATACTGCGAAAATATCGGAAATTAAAGCCAGTACGGCTTCATTAGGAAAAGATTTTCTAGCTCTAATCCACTCGTTGACGGTCGACTTTCCTTTGATTCCGAAAATTTTGCTTAATTCTGGATAGGTTAAACTATAAGTTTCTTTGATTATAGTAAATCTTTCAACAAAATCATCTCTCACGGTCATAAATATTTCTCCAATCTGGATCGAATATTTTCATTCTAATCAGCTTTTTTATGAGTCATAAAAGCTTTTTCTAAATCCCAAAGAGGTTTTTTTAGCTCTCTGCTAAGTAATAAGTCTATCCCTTCGATTTTTAAAATGTAGCTTCTTAGTAGTTCTGGATCCACCTCTTTACCCATTGTTTTTGAAGTACTATTCCATGCTTTATAGTGCGAGGATAGTGCAGCAAAAATCAGATTCGCTCGTTGTCCGTGCGTGTAGTTTTTCCGGCGCAGATCCGTTCTGGTATAAATTTTAGGTAGTGGTATCGCCGCTTTTTCTAATGCAATACCTAAAAATGGAACGGCATATTTTTCTTCCAGTGAGGTTAAGACCTTTTCATTGTAAGGCTCATCAATGCGACCTAATAACCAATCAATAGATACTGCGAAAATGTTGGAAATAATAACGAGTACTATTTCATTGGGGAAAGATTTTTGAGAATTAATCCATTCACTAATACCACTTTTATATTTAAATCCAAACATAGATGCCATTTCTGAATATGAAAGTGAATAAGTTTTTTTTAATAAAGTAAGACGATTTGAAAAAATAGGCCTGATTAACAAAATATTTCACTCCAATCTGGATCGAATATTTTCATTCTAATTTCTTTGCCTTTTGCGCGTCATAAAAAATTTTTCTAAAGCTTAAAGAATTTTTTCTGTCAATCAATAAATTTACTAAAATATTGTCTTTTAATAGTTCTGAATCCACCTCTTTAGCCATTGTTTTTGAATTGCTATTCCATGCTGTATAATATGAAGACAGCACTGTAAAAATAATGTTGGCTCGTTGGCCGTGCGTGTAGTTTTTCCGGCGCAAATCCGTTCTGGTATAAATTTTAGGTAGTGGAATCGCCGCTTTTTCTAATGCAATGCTTAAAAGTGGAACGGCATATTTTTCTTCCAGTGAGGTTAGGACCTTTTCATTATAAGGATCATTAACCCGGCCTAAAAGCCAGTCAAGGGATACTGCAAACAAATCGGCAATTTGAATCAAACTATCAAAGGAAGGCATGTTTTTATTGTTTTCAAATCGACTAATAATACCTCTATGTTTATACCCCAAAACATCGGCTAGTTCATGCGAAAGTACTCCATGACTTTTTCGTAACAATTTTAATCTTTTAGAAAATAAACCTCGGTTTGACATGTTAAAACCGCTCCTATTCCCCGGTAACTTATTTTAGGTAAAAACACGACTACACAAGTATGTGCAGCCGTGTTTTTTATTTCCCATCATTAGTTATTCTGACGGTAACGTTTCGACGGCTGCTTCATCAGCCGGAATGCTTTCCGGATCTTCCGATTCTTCGGTAAGAGAAAATTTAAAATACCCCGGCTTGCCATTTAACTCTAAATCAAATTTTTCCCGTTCACCCTCAAGAGCTTGTTCCAAGGCCGAAAAAATTTGCTCTACATGATCTTCCGTATAGTGATAGGATGACCTCTTTGAGAGAGCCCCGATTAAAGAAATTGCCTTCAACGCATTTTGCACCCTTTTTTCTGCAAGCACTTTGAATTTTTCCATTTTCTGATCCATAAAAATGCCTCCTTTTAAATAGGTAAAACAGCTTTGGCAAGGTTAAGAATAACCTTAGCAAGGCGATATAAATAGCTTGCCGGAAGACATACCGTAGCATCGCTGAACCATAAATGACGCAATGCCGGAAACCATCCGGTCAAGCGATACAAGACCCATTTCAAGAGCTTAAAAACTCGATAGGCCAGCAGTACCATAACGATCAAAGCAAGCGCTCCCGTCTTATACCAAACCGCAGCATCTAAGAGCGGTCCCATCGAGAGAGCGACAGACATCATCATGCTGAGTACCGATATCAGCACCATCAGTAACAATGTCTCTCCAATCATCACCACGGCCCAGAACAATCGTAAAAATGCAATCATATTACATTCCTCCTTATCATAACGACCATCCGGCGTACAAATCTTTTTCGACTCGTTCCATTTCCGATTGTTTGATATATCGTCTGTCATCATCCGTCCAGCGAACGGCGAGTTTTCCATTGGTGCTTTGTGTGGCCTCGGCCATCAATCGGCTCACCTCGCGCATTACGTTTGCCGGTCGTTCGACCGGATAAGTTACAGGCGCCGTTTTCGGCAGCAGCCATGCCGTTTTTTTGTTGCCGGCTGCCAAAAATTTTCCATCATTACATCTTGGCAGATACGCATGCCGGGCCTTGTACATCGGCACTGATTCGCGGGTAGCATCTACTTTTGCATAGGCAACTTCCTGCTCGTTGATCTGTCGTAAAACAACTTTATAGACCGGGGCCTTTCCGCGATCCATTGGATCCCCGATCCGGATGGCACGACCATGCCATTCCTGTTCCCTGCTATGCCATTCCGGCTCACCCAGCAGATAATATTCCCGGCCCTCGAAAGTATCGTGACTTAATTCACGAACCGGCTGAATCCCGTAAACCTTGCAATACTCTCGTACTTCGCGGGCTAATTTTTCAGCGAATAAAATCTGATCGGGCTCCATCGCGGCGGCCAGTTGGATTCTTTTGTTCTTAAATTCACGTAATGATTTTTCTTTGCGCTTATACAGGCCATAACATTTCCGGGCCTCTTGTGTATGCTCTTCATTTTTCGTCCGCAGCTTGTCATAAACCGCCTCGATCTCAGCTTTCTTTTCGGCTAATAGCGGATCATAGGCCGCCAGTCTTTTTTGACTTGCTGCAAGCGCTTTCCGGACATGGCATTACGCCGCCTGAAGGCTTCCTCTTCAGCCGGCGTCCGGGTATCTCGTAAGTGAGATTTTAAGGTACGCAAGGTCCGCTCTAAAGACCAATGATGTTTCTTTTCTTTTCTCCATTCACTGCCTAAGACATGCTCTATGGCATCGTCTTTAAGAGGTCCTTCTTCCCGGACCATCCGGCGTGCTGCATGGTAGGCTTCAATCGTTTTCGCGGCATCTTCTGTCATTCGACGCTCTTCTTTTCCATGGCTTCAATGACGTCGCCAACGGTAATAATAACCGGATCCTCGGCGCTGCCTTTCCGGTTTGTATTTTCTCTTTGAGCCTCACGTATTTTCGCTTTTTCTTGTTGCAGTTTCCGGGCAAGACGGCGGATTTGCAGGTCGTTTATGTAGAGAGTAATCATCTGTTCCTGATGAGATTTTTCGGAAAATTCCCGTACTCGTGCATCCGATTCTTGCCTTGCAGCTTCATCAGTTTCATCTTCCGTCCCATCTTGGAGCGCCCTGATATCCCGGGCCAACTCTACATCCTCTAAAGTACGGAGCCGTTCCATAATAACGTCGTTCCGGTAGGCGCGGCCTAAGTGGGGCGCTGCCGTCCGGTTGACAAGTTCTGCTTCATCATAACGACCGGCGGTGACTAATTCATCGTAACGATCAGCATTGTTTTTTTCGGTGACTTCGGCTGCGATGCCGCGCTCCCGGAATTTTTCATTAACCAGTTCAGCCCAGCGTTTTCGCATTTCATGCAATTTATTTTTCTCCAAAAACTCCCGGCTGCTTCGATACCCCCCAATAGGGACGCCTTCGCGCGTCGTACTGTAGGCATTAAAGTATTGATCCGGGCCTAATCTACGATCGGGCTCCTGAATTTTTTCATTGAACATAAGATGCGCGTGAATGTTCTTATGCCCCGTCTCTAAGGCAGAATCCTTGCTGTGAACAGCATAGGTATAGGCATGTTTATCAATATTAAATTCCGACATAAAGGACTCAAGAACCGCTAAGTTGTCTTCAAGGGACAACTCTTCTTGCAGCCCTAACTCGATTTCTCGATAAGCTCTTCCGCTGGGGCTCCGGTGAGATTCTGCCTGATCCCAAAAGTATCCTGCATTTTCGCCGGCCCACTCCGGAAGGTTTCCACTCTTAGCGAGAACAAAGTCTTCCTGTCGGCCTTTCATATGGGCATACTGGCACTGGCGAGCAATATAGTTAAAATGTGCTTTTGCCGACAACTTGCTGCCGTCTTTTCGGCGCGGCTGCGGTTTCATCGAAAGATGAAAATGTGCCATGTCATGCCCTCCCTTCTTTAACAAAAAAAATATTTTTAAATATTTTTTGCACTCTTTTTTCGGCCTTTACGGCCCAGGCGAAGCCTCCGCGACTGGTCGCGGCCACCACCCCCTTGCCAGAGGGAAGGCGCGCGTACATCTCCTGAGATGTGTAAGTGCGCATTTGCCTGTTTTCATTCGCTCCGCTCATTAAATTATATCATATAACAGGATTTTTTTTGAAATAAATATATCAAATATATTTCCAAATACCGGTCAAAAAATCCATCTATTTTCCTATTTTTAGCCATTTTTATAGCTTGCAATTTATTTTTTATTATGCTATTTTAAAATAAATATTATGACGAAAGGAGATGAAATGATTGTATCCGAACCATTCCACCCCACCGAAGGGAAATCCCACCGATCCCCTCGAAAAAACGTATCAAGGCCATTACGGTGACGATATTGCCAATGCCCTTCGCGACGTAAAACATGCGCGGAAACTAAACCGCTATCTGGCAATATTATGTGGCATCTGTGTCGTGTCTACGGTATTGGTCGCGACGACCTATAACTATAAAACTTATGTCGTTCGCGTCGATAATGCCACGGGACAAGTCGAAACCGGAGGGCAGCTCAAAGCGACGAATTATTCGCCTCGCGACGCTGAAATCATTCACTTTCTTGCCCAGTTTGTTATGAATACCCGCGGCGTTCCCATGGACCCCGTTCAGTATAAACAGAACTGGGACCGGGCTCAACATTATCTGACTCCCGAAGGTGGTGCTAAATTAAGCGCCCTCTACAAGCAAGACAACCCAACAGATAAACTTGGTAAGATGACGGTGCAGCCTGTCATCAAATCAATCCAGCTGCAACCGGGTACGGATAACGTCTATCAGGTTCGCTGGATGGAAAGAGATTTTTATATCGGCGGGGCTGAGGCGACGACGAAAAAGGACAATAACTATGTTGCCCTTTTTACAGTCGTCATTGATCCCCCAACGAAAGAACAAGAATTACTTATCAATCCCCTTGGCCTAAAAATTAAGGATATGACCTTTGCGACCGAAATCACGAAGGAGGCACGCTGATGATGAAACATAAGATGAAAAAGAGATTGTTGGCAGCCGTGTGCCTCTGTTGCCTCTCGTCATCTATGACGATGGCGATGGACAAGTCTACGTATGAGACCAGCGACGGAAACGGCATCGCCGCAAAAGTCGTCTATGAGTACAAGCCGGACTCGCTTTTCGCAGTACACACCCATGTCGGGTACGTGTCAGACATTACTCTTCGTGCCGGCGAGAAAGTAACCTACATTGCCGGCGGTGATACGAAACGCTGGCTCATCGATCAAGCGTCCGTCGGAAACGTTACCCATATCTATATCAAGCCCCTTAAATCCGGAATCAACACCAATATGATTATTAATACGGATCAGCGGAGTTATCGCTTGTATGTTGTTTCGGACGACGGCGACTATACCCCGATCCTTGAATGGGAATTTCCGGAAGACAATACCTTTCAGAAAATGGTCGACCATCCTCTCCCGTACAAAGACAAGGCTGAAAAACAGTTTCTCGACTTATACACCGTGAAAAAAGGAAATACCTATGTACTGAAAGATATCAACCGGAATTACAAAATCCGTAAGCACGGAAAACTTTCCCCGGATGTACTGCCGACGGAAATTTTCGACGACGGCACCCGGACCTATATCCATATGCCGCCGACCAATAAGTACGACCAGCCGACACTGTACCGGGTCAACGAACGAAATAAAGAAGAACTTGTGAATTACCGGTATCGGGACGGATATTTCATCGCGGATCGAGTCTTTACGAAAGCAAGATTACGTTACACCAGCTCCCTGTATATCGATATTCTGCCGGCAAAGACGAATGAATTACATAAGCCAGAAGGGAGTGATAAATCGTGAGTCTGAACAATAACCTTCCGGGTCCGATCCTTGACATTCTCAACCGCTGCCGAAGAAAAATAAGAGCCTTCCAGCATGGCGATGAAGCCGGCCAATTTCAAGATACAGAAGAACTGTATCGCCTGTCGCAAGAGGACCTTGACCGTCGCCCGGACGACGCTTATGATCCGCAGGAAGATTACGACATGGAGTTTCCGGAAGACGAAGAAGCCGATGGCTCCGAAGCGCAGCGTCTACATCGTAAAAAGATTATCGGCGTCGCCGCCGGTGTCGCCGTAGTGGCCGTTGCAGCCGTTATCGGGAACAGTATCTTTCCTTCCTCATCGACGAGCAAAAACAATACGCAAAAAACCGGGGATCAGGTCGCACAAGTCGCGCCCAGTGAAATCCCCGGATCGTACAGCGATATCGAGCAATTCAGCGATAAAAAAGGGAATAAAATTGCCGGTCAACAAATACCGGGACAATCTCCGAACGGCGTCAATGATGAGTATGGAGCAGCGTCAACCGGCACGCCTCCGCCACGACCTTCCGGCACAAATTATAGAGAAAAATATGCTAACGCAGCGCCGGCTCCGGCAGCCGCGCCTCCGTCATCGAGACCGGCTGCAACCGTAACGGTCACGAAAGAAAGTGCCGCCGAAAAGGCTGCCAAGGAAGAAGCTAAAGAGACAGAAGCCGCCATGAACAGCTCGATTGCCTTTGACGTTGCCGTCAAAACCACGCAGGCAATGATCCAACAAAATAACGCCGGCACGGCAGCTGCCGAAGCCCCTGTCCCCGGCAGCACAATCGCTACCGAAGCGTCGTATCGAGACGACACGTATAACAGCAGTAGCTTACATGCGCTGCATGCCGGGACAATCATTCCGGCAACGTTATTGACGGGCGTTACCAGCGACGTGCCGAACAGCGACGTCGTCGCCGAAGTCCGTCAGGACGTCTATGACAGTCAGACCGGGATGTATCTCCTTATCCCTCAAGGCAGCCGTATCATAGGCACTGCCGGAAGAGCCGGGAATCGCGGGAACGCCCGAATCGGGGTTATCTTCACGCGGATCATCCTCCCCAATGGCGATAATATCGAACTGCCGAATCAGCAGGCTATCGACGGCACGGGGATGCCGGGCCTAAAAGACAAGTATTCGCAGCACTCGTCCGCGATTTTCCGAAGCGCCTTCATGACAAGCCTATTGGGTGCTGCCGCGCAGTCGGCAACGGGAAATACCTCTGGGGACGAAAACCGTTCGCCGGGCCAAGAAGCCGTTTCCGGCGCCGTAGCACAGGTCATGGACGCAGCCAGCAAGTTAGTCGACCGGGCGCTCGATCAAGAGGCGACCATTACCATCCGCCCGGGGACCGCCTTTAGTATCTTTTTGAATCAGGATCTTCTCCTGCGTGAATTAAATGAGTCGCTTTAAAATATTTTTGCTTTCCCTTCTCGCCCCTTTCGGGGGAATCTGGATGGCCACACAATCTTTTGCTGAAAAGATTCATTATGACGCCCGATTCCTAGGCGAGCCGTTCCTTATGACCGACACCATGACACTCTACAGTCCGTTCAGGATTATCTCATGGTATCGGCTCTACAACCCCTACGTACCGGATCTTCTCCGGGGCAGCATGTTGTGGATTTTCGCAGGCTTCCTCACGATGCTGGGAATCCTTATGCTGTTCCGGCCGAAGGCGCCGATGACGAGTCACGGCAGCGCCCGCTGGGCGAAATACGCAGATCTATTAAAAATGGACCTTATCTCCGGATCGGGTGTTGTAGTTGGCCTCTATGACGCCGAATGGAAACGCAAAATCACGAAAGTATTGCGAAGTCTTGAATTACAAAAAAAAGAGAAGGAAAGCTACGCGGAAATGCATTACGACCGAAAGCGTGACAACAAGATGGACAAAAAAGCCGAAGTGATTGACCGTCTCCGCGCTAAACTCGAAGATCTTCCCGCTGGCGGCCGGCAAAAGGCCCTCATAAAAAGGATTGCCGCCGAAGAGCAGCAAATGGAAGAGCTGTCTCGCAAGTATGACGCAAAAAAAGATGATAAATGGATTTACTACCGGTACATCTGGCCTTACAAAAAATTGTTTTCGCTCTACACTCACCTTCCTCATTTTTACCTTCGGGATAACTCCAATAAGCACTTAGCCGTCATTGCCCCGACCCGCAGTGGGAAAGGCGTCGGTCTCATTGTGCCGACCCTTCTCGGCGGCTGGAAATCAAGCTGCATCGTCAATGATATTAAGTCGGAAAACTGGGGTATCACCTCCGGCTATCGTCATTACCGGATGGGCCAAAAGACAATCAAGTTTGAGCCTACAGCCGACGACGGATCAAGCGCCCGCTGGAATCCTCTTGATGAAATCCGGATTGGCGATCCCATGGAAGTCTCCATGGCGCAAAACTTGGCAGCCGTTCTCGCGGACTACGAAGGAAAAGGAAAACCCGATCACTGGACCGCGAACGCAGCGAACGTCATCATGGCCGTAATTTTGCACCTTAAATATGCGCATTTTGCGCAGCCCAGTCTCTACCCTCATCCGCCGAACCTCTACACCGTCGCAGCCTTCCTCAAAGCAGTATCGGCTCCGACGGTCAAAGAAGACGAGGAAGGGAACGAGTATTACGACGAAAATGATATCTCCGTACAGGATTTCGTGACGGCGATTCAAGCCCTAACCGATTTCAAACACGTACCTAAAGACGGCATTGAAATCGACGAGTGGGATACCAAAAAATGCGAATATGTAAAACGGAAATTCCTGCCGGCAGATCTTCACAATCTGTATCCGACGGCAAATACGTCCGAAAATCCATATACGCACCCCATCATAGGGCAAGCCTTTATTGAAATTTCAAAAAAGCCGGATAATGAGCTTGGCAGTATCGTATCGACGGCCAATACAGCCCTTAAAGAGTACCTTGATCCGGTTCTCTCGATGAATACGTCGGTCAGTGACTTTTGTATCGACGATATCATGAATTACCAAAAGCCGGTTACGCTGTATCTGGTTACACCTCCCTCGGACCTTCTCCGTCTGGCTCCCATTTTTCGCTTGTTCTTTGAAATGATGGTCCGCCATCACGCAAGAAGCATCGGCGAATATAAGAACGGGCAGGCGAAGGCCAAATATAAGCATAAGTGCCTGTTTCTCATGGACGAATTTTCATCCCTTGGAAACCTGCAAAGTTTTGCAGCGACCCTTTCGTATATCGCCGGCTACGGCATGAAGGTCTTCCTCATCAATCAGGGGCTGCCGCAGATCAATGGGATCTACGGCAAAGACAATCAGATTCTGATGAACTGTCACCTGCAAATTTTCTACGCGCCCAACGACAACGATACGGGGAAATATGCGGAACAGCTGCTCGGCAACGAAACGATTGAAGTCGAGTCCCAATCAGATTCCGGCGGGATCCGGCTATTATCTAAGACAAACTATTCCCGGTCGCAGACTGGCCGCGCTCTCATGACAGCCGACGAACTGAAGCGTCTGGGCGATCAGGAAATCATCATTGCCTCCGGCTCTCCGCCCGTTTTAACGGACAAAATCAAATACTATGAAAATAAATTCTATACGAAAAAACTTGTAGATGCGCCTCCTGTATCGGATGTTATCCGGACAGATAAGGAACATAATGCCAATCCCAAACGAGATGCCCTGCTGGCCGCCTTGAAGGCCGGCAGGAAGAAAGCTACTCAGAAAGCAGAAAATTCCCCGTCCCTCACCTACAACCCCTTAGAGAAGGACAGGGAATCTGAAAAATCTCCATCCCCTGCACAGCCGGCTACGTTCTATCGCACCTTGCAGCCGGAAGATCCGGCTATACAGGAGCCACCATCAGAAAGGAGGTCTAGTCATGGCTCAGCAAGTCAGCGCCCACCAGCTACGGAAGATTCAAAACCAAATTGAAAAACGCCGGAACGATCAAGAACGATTTCAAAGGCAGCTGGCGGAAAGTAGAAAAGCCGAAGAGCGCCTAGCCCGGCAGCAGAAAGAAATGGAATATCAATATCTAGCGCAGCTTATCCGGTGGACGGATTTCCCGGTTGATATGCAGGATTGTCTCATCGGATGCATCCTTGAGTGCAAGGAATTTCTCGATGCGACGTCTGATGTGTCGAGTGATTCCCATTGTCAGGCATGGCGGGATCGATACCTCGCTTTTTGCAGGGACAAACAAATTGCACCTATATTTTCTAGTCCTGTAGAACTGGCAAGTGAATGAGGTGATGCCTATGAATGACCCGAATACAGCCGTCCTTGACGGAATTATCCCCATTCCTATCGTTAAGCTTGTCCGACGAAAAGACATTACAGAAATCTACGTGAATGACGACGGGTACTTGCGCTATCAGTCGCATACGGACGGCAAAATCAAGACGGACTGCTATATGCCGCCCGAAGAAATACGCGCTTTCATCGAATTTATCGCAGGCCACGGCGGTAAGGTGGTTAATTCAGAAATCCCGTCGGTATCTACCGAAATCCGGGAATACCGGGCTCGGTTTCAGGGCGAGCTTCCGCCGGTCGTCCGAAATCCCCAATTCAATCTCCGTAAGCAGGCCTTAAAAATCTTTACATTGGCCGAATACGTAACGAATGGTACTCTGACCCCACATTACAAAGCATATTTAGAGGATGCCATTGCCAAGCGCAAAAACATTCTCATCGTCGGCGGCACCGGAACCGGGAAAACCACCTTTCTGAACGCGATTCTTGACGCCATTGCCAGAATATCTCCGTATCATCGCATTATCTCTATCGAAGATTTGCCGGAGCTGCAATGCCCGGCAGATGATTACTCCCCCATGTTTACGAAACAAGAAACGAATAAGCAGGGGATCAAGTACAACATGACAAGGCTTTTAGCCGATTGTATGCGTCGCAGCCCCGACCGGATCATCTTAGGCGAAGTAAGGGACGGAGCGGCCTACACCATGCTTAAAGCGTGGAATACCGGCCACGAAGGCGGCGCCTGCACCGTCCATGCCAATTCAACAGAACAAGGGCTGACTCGAATTAAATCGCTGGCACAAGAGGATCCGAACGCCTCTGGTGAGCTGAAAGAGCTTATTGGCGAGGCTATCGACGTCGTTGTATCCATTATCCATACCGACCTTGGAAATGGCCGGAAAGGGCGCGTCGTGAACGACATTATCGAAGTATCCGGTTTCGACGACGCGACGCAGCAATACCGTATTACACATATTCCGAAAGAAAATTCTTTATCAATTTAATCGTTTGTATTTTCTGTATAGGAGGAATTACGATGAAAACTCAGATTACGTCTGTATACCGAAAGCTACGCGATAGCTATATGGTTAAAACCGCAGCAGCATCGGCCGTATTGGCCAGTTCCCCGATTTATTCCGTATTGGCGAAAACAGGCTCGGATTATACGGCTCAGAGTGATAATTATAAGTGGCCATGGACCGATTTTTTAAGGCACTTAGCCGGCGAATTATCCGGTCCCCTGCCTATGATTTTAGGTATCATGGGCATTGTCGGCGCCGCGATTGCCCTTTTTTCCGGCAACCATGGCGGCGGTACACAAAAATTCATTATTCTGATTTTCGCCATTTCCATTTGTTTATTTGCTCCGAATTTCATTACGATGGTTAACAATAGTGCCATCACTGCCGGCATGACAATTTTCCCGTAAAGGGGTGTGTGTTATGGACAATAAAGAAATGCCGACGGCCCCCGGCTACAGTGCGCCTCTTCATCGCAGTTTGACACAACCGCTCTATTGGATGGGGGTTCCCCGGAATCTTCTTCTGCTCGAATTTTTCACCGGTATTATCGGCGGTATTTTACTAAAAACCTTTCTGGTCCCCCTGCTTTGTGTCGCCGTCCATCTCGTGTTTCGCTATCTAGGGCAGGTTGACAATCAGTTCCATCTTGTTTTTTGGCAGAACAAAGACTATGAGGACTATTACGATCCATAGGAGGTGATGCATGTGCTAGGCTTATTTAAAAAGAAAAACAAGCGAAAAGAAGTTCCTAAAACCGCCTATACGCACGAAATCGGAGCCTTTAAGGAACGACCTAGGCTCGAATATGCCGTGCCTTGGAAATGGATTGAGCCGAATACCGGCTTGGTCCTTAATAAGGACAATTCGATGTTTTGTGTCTATTCTTTCCGCGGCCCGGACATGGAAAGCAGCACACAGACGGAACTGGGACAATACTGCCTTCGCTTGAACAATGCGTTCATGCGTTTGGGAACCGGCTTTACCATTTATCTTGAAGCCCAGCGCCGGATTTCTTCGAGTTACGACGCTTCCCATATGCCGACGCCCCTGCTGCAACAGTGGGAAGACGACCGCAGGGACTACTACGAATCAAGTGCGCATTATGAATCGGAGTATTATTTAATCTTATCCCATGTCCCACCGGCAACGACACGCAGTAAAATTCAGCAGTATTTTATTTCTGAATCGACGGCTCAGAAGGATCGCGACGTCGACGCCCGGGCATTTATCAAGCTTGTTGATAACTTTTTGGCGAACTGCAATTTGGTTACGGATCTTCTCAGTAAATTTCTGGGAAATATCGAAAAATTATCTACCGAAGAAACACTTCGGTATCTGCATAACCTTATCTCCGACCATGATATGCCCATTCGTTACAATCCGGACCAATATCTTTGTGACTACCTGTCCGATTGCAGCCTGCTTTGCGGCCGTGAACCCCGTCTCGGCAAAAAATGGTTCAAAGTCGTCGCTTTCCGATCATTTACTCCACTTACAGAGTCAGGAATGCTCGATGCCTTGAATAATCTCAATATCGAGTATCGCTGGTCTTGTCGCTTTATCTGCCTGTCCCCTCAAGACGCAAAAGAAGAAATCTATAACTTTCAGAAACGCTGGGGGCAGCATGCTAAATCACTCCCTACCATGGTGCGAGAATCAATCACCCAGACACCTAGTGCGGATGCCCTCGACGAAGATGCCCTGATGCAGCGAGACGATGCCGCAGCGGCACTGGTGGAACTTGCCAGCGGCCAAGTAGCCTACGGCTACTACACCTCAGTCGTCATCGTCATGGACGAAGATAAGGAGCAATGCGATGAAAAAGCTACGCGAGTCATGAGCGTCATAAACGGTCTTGGTTTTACGGCGTCGATCGAAAGGGACAACTCTATCGACGCATGGCGCGGTACTCATCCGGGATGTGACCGCTGCAACGTTCGCCGGCCCATCGTTAGTTCCTTAAATTTTTGTCACCTTGCCCCGGCCACAGCAATCTGGCCAGGAGACATAAAGAATGAGTGTTTAAAGGGGCCTGTATTGCTCTACACTGACAGTAACGGATATACGCCATTCCGGCTGTCCCTGCACGTCGGCGATTTAGGGCATACGATGATCGTAGGACCTTCCGGGTCCGGTAAATCCGTTTTACTTAACACACTTGAAGCACACTTTTTAAAATATCCAAATAGCAACGTGTTCATTTTTGATAAAGCCGGCAGCTCTCGAGCGCTTACGTATGCCGTTGGCGGCCATTTCTACAATCTTGCGGCCGAAGGTGCTTCTGACCTGTCTTTTCAACCCTTGGCCCGGATCGATGATCCGGATGAATGTAAATGGGCCAAAGACTGGATCCTATCGTATCTCACCAGTAAGAATATGACGATTACGCCGGTCGAAGACAATTATGTATGGAACGCGCTGCAATCGATGCAGCGCTTCGGCAAAAAACAACGTACCATGAGTATTTTTACGGAAATGGTACAGTCCGAAGATATCCGCGAGGCCTTGCGTCCATTAACACGCAACGGCAGCTATGGCGGCCTTTTCGACAACGATACCGACTTTGCCGGCAGCGGGAATTGGCAAGTCTACGAAATGGAAACATTGATGAATACGCCGGGAATCGTTCCGTCTACCCTTGACTACCTCTTCCATTCCATCGAACGGCAGATCAGAAATGCAAAAGGACCCAGTATCATCGTGCTGGATGAATGTTGGATTTTCTTTGATAACCCCGCCTTCAAAGCGAAACTTCGGGAATATTTCAAAGACATGAGAAAAAAGAACACAAGCATTATCTTTGCGACGCAGAACCTGTCTGACATTGCAAGTAAGGAAGACTTGATGACGACCGTCATGGAAAACTGCCCGAACCGGATCTATCTTCCCAATGTCAACGCCCGTAACCAGCAGAATATGGAAATGTATCGAAAATTCGGCTGCAATGACCGGCAAATCGAAATCATCAGCTCCATCACGCCAAAGCAAGATTATTACTATAGTTGTGAACAAAAAGGAAACCGGATTTTCTCCCTTGCACTTCAGCCTTCGGAGTTACCCTTCGTGACAGCTACCGGAAAGAGTGATCAACAGGCTATGAATCAGATGATTGCAGCCGGAAAGATGGATTGCTTCGTGGAAGAATGGTATCTCTACAAAGGCGCCGAAGAAGAGTGTGAAAAGTATAAGGAATACGCGCGTCTTGCTAACAGCTAGTCTGTACGTTTATCTTGAGTTCACTAGAAAGGACTACTTATCATGAAAAGAAGACTAAAGTACACCTCAGCAGCCTTACTTGCCGTATTAGCACTTGGTATCAGCATCCCCATCCGTGCCGCTGAAACGGATGCCGGGACGAACATTACGAACATTGTAATCAACAATATCACCGAAGATACGGGCCTCGAGCTTGGTACGGATGCCAGAGCCAGAGGTCAAGGATCTATCGCGACCGGTAAGAACAGTCTTGCTATCGGGAAAAATGCCGTCGCGACCGGCGGTAATGAAACACAGAACAGTATCAACGCAAAACTGAATGAAAATAAGCAGCGATTGCAGGATATCGCCGATGCCGAAGCAAATACGAATCGTTTATTGGCTGATTTGCAGAATATTCGGAAAGTAGAAGCTGATGTGCTTGAAGCCGGTGAACGTGTCAAACAGGTCCAAAAGGCTAAAGCAACGGCTTACGATCGGTATGTAGCTTCTCAGACAGCTTATAATGACGCAAAAGCCGGTGCTGCCGATTTTCTCCGTGAAGCACAAGCTAAAATTGACGATTTGAATAGCCGCTTAACTGGTGTCAGTCAATTAACCGAAGTAAATATTTCATCCGACGAAGGATTGACTAATGCAGCCACTCAATTAAAAGCATTGGCTGAAAAAGATACTACCTTAGATTTATCTGTTGATTTTTACAAAGACTACGTGAGTAGTTACTATCAAGCCTTGGGTGAATTACGTCAGAATGAAATAATTAGCAGTAAAACAGACAGTAACACCTTTAATAATAATTATAATGCTAATTTAAATGAACCTATTATAAATGGTTATTTAAATTTAAGGGATATTAATATAATTTATTATGGAATTAAGTCTAACTCTGATTTTTATGATTCTAATGGAATTTTAAATTCCAAAGTTTTTGCAATTGATTCTAGTATCAATCTGCCTAAAACTAATTTAATGTTTAAAAATATTAATACAAGAATTACATCTGAAAAAGATTATACTGATGCACAAGAATCAGCAAATACATTTAAAGAAGCATTTAAAATCTACTTTGAACATACAAATGATCCATTTTTTACAGATGAAGTGAAAACAGCCACTTTAAATAAATTAAATAAAAAAATAGATTATTTTGTTAAAACTAATGAAATAACCTATTATCAAGGTCAATATGAAACAACTAAAGACACAACTTGGTTAGATAAAAAAGCGAATGCTATTAAAGAATTGAACCAATTAGAAAAAGAATTTAATGCATTACCTAATCCAGCTTCTATTAAGCAAAAAGTTATTAATAATTGGCGGCAAGAAAATATTGTTGATGTTAAACAAAAAAATAAAGTAACAACCAATACGTTAACTTCTGAATTAGAAAAAGCTCTTGGAATTAATAAGAACGCCGTACAGGACAAAGAGGCTGAAATCGAACGATTGAAGCAGGCTATGGATCAGGCTAAATCGACTTATGATAATACGAATCCGTCGGCAGCCGACTTAGCATTATCTCAACGGTATGAGCAGATTATGGCCGAATTAACCGCTAAAGCCAGTGAATTAAAAGCAGAACAGGAACGACTTAACGCATTAAAGTCTGCCCTCACTCTCCATGATTTAACGAATGTCGGTGAAAACGCCCTCGCAATCGGGACAAACGCCCTTACAACCGGCACAAACGCTATGGCAATCGGGACAAGTGCGATTGCGGTCGGGGAAAATGCCATTGCAATCGGTAAGGATAGCGCTGTAACCGGAAACAATAGTATCGCCGTCGGCGTCGGCCATATCGTCCTCGGGAACAACTCCGGTACATTTGGCGATCCTAACACGATTTACGGGGATAACTCTTATGCCGTCGGCAACAACAACACCATCGGCGATGCCAATACCCCGAATACCGTCGGCATGAATACCTTCGTAATCGGCAACAATGTAACGACAACAGCTAATAACGCCGTCATCTTGGGCAATGGCAGCACAGCAGATACAGACAATGTAGTATCCGTAGGCGCTGCCGGATCAGAACGGAAAATCATTCATGTCGCTGCCGGCGAACTTTCTAAGACCAGTACAGATGCCGTCAATGGATCCCAGTTATTTGACGCCATGCAAAATGCTGGCAAAACATATACCGCCGGAAAGAATATCACAATCAGTGATACGAACGTAATTAGCGCCGCCGGCACCGGGACGAATGCAGCCGGCGATACCGGCCTTATCACCGGCGACACCTTATATCAGACTATTTCTAATATTACAAACACAACGAATACCAATTTAGCCAAAAAGGCTGATAAAGACGCGAATAACTTAACCGATACGGATGTCGTCGCTTGGCAGGAAAAGCTCGGTAACGGCAAAAACGCAAAAGGCGATACCGGCCTCATTACCGGCGATACCTTGTATTCGGCCATTGACGGCGTCAATACAAGCATTACCAATAAGGCAGATATCAACTTAACCAATATTACTAACGATGGGAAGACAATCATCCGTAACCTCGCCAAAGAATCCGTGAAAGTCGTCAACGGTACGAATACGACCGTCACGATCGGCGCCGACGGCGATGCCACGACGTATGCTGTTAATGTGACTAATGATGCTATTAAAGGCGCGATTCAGGCTGATCTTGACAGCAAAGCCAACCGTGACGCGACTAACCTCACGATAGCGAATAAGACAGCTTGGAAAGCTGCATTAGGCGACGGTGTCAATGCTGCTAATGATACCGGACTTATCACAGGGAATACGCTGCACCTGGCCCTTAACGGCATAAATACGGACATTACCAATATCAACAATACGTTGAATCAAAAAGCGGATATCACGTTGAAAAATATTACGAATGAAGGAAAGACCGTTATCCGTAACCTCGCGAAAGAATCGGTGAAAGTCGTCGACGGCACGAATACGACCGTCACGATCGGCACTGACGGCGATGCCACGACGTATGCCGTTAATGTGACTAGTGATGCTATTAAAGGCGCGATTCAGGCTGATCTCGACAGTAAGGCCAATCGCGATGCTACTAACCTCACGACAACCGATAAAGATGCATGGAAGGCAGCCTTAGGAGATGGGGTCAATGCATCTGGCGATACCGGCCTCATTACCGGCGATACCCTGCATCAAGCACTCGAAAACGCGACGAACACAACAAACACCAGTCTCGCCAAAAAAGCCGACAAAGATGCCGGTAATTTGACAGATTCAGACGTCGCAGCTTGGCAGGAAAAATTGGGTAACGGGATCAACGAATCTGGAAATACCGGCCTCATCACCGGCGATACCCTGCATCAGGCAATCGAAAACGTAACGAATACTACCAATGTTAACCTCTCCTCAAAAGCCAATATTAATTTAACGAATATTACGAATGAAGGAAAGACCGTCATCCGTAACCTTGCGAAAGAATCTGTAAAAGTCGTCAACGGTACGAATACGACCGTCACCATCGGCACCGAAGGCGATGCTACGACGTATGCCGTCAATGTGTCTAACGACAGCATTAAATCGGTCGTACAACCGGAATTAGACAAAAAGGCCGATAAAGACGCAGGCAACCTTACAGATAAAGACGTCGCGGCATGGCAGGACAAACTCGGCACCGGAACTATTACCGAAGGCAATACCGGCCTTGTAACCGGCGGATTGGTATATGACGCAATCAAAGATTTTGATGGCAACGGGCTTGTAAAAACGGATGGAAAGGTAATTACCATCGACAATACCGGCACCGCGACCACGATCAACGTCTCTCATACCGCAAACGGTGTCACCGAAGGCCGTGTACTCACCGGCGTATTGACCGATACCTCTGATGCTACGTCAGTCGTTAACGTCGGTACACTTGCCGGGGCATTAGATGCTTACGGCAGTAATGTCAATCGTCAGATTTCAAGCCTCGACCGTAAACTCTCTAAGGATATTGGGAAAGCCGGCGCTGCTGCCGCTGCTTTGGCCGCACTGAAACCGTTATCCTACGATCCGGCCAATAAGCTCAACTTTGCCGTCGGTCAAGGTCATTACAGAGGTCAGAACAGTACGGCCTTAGGCGTATTCTACACCCCGAACGAAGATGTGCAAATCAATTTCGGCGGCACTGTCACCGGCAGCGATAAGGCTATTAACGGCGGTATCTCATTCCGAATCGGATCTGGGAACAAGACAAAGAAAATTGTTAAAACCAGCGAATTTAATGCCTTGAAGGAACAAAATGCAGCCATGGCCGCCCAGCTCGCAGATCTTAGCAAACGGATCGACGCCCTGCAAAATCAAGGATTAGGAATTAAACTCACGCCGGATAAGACGCCGTTCCCGGACGTTCCGGCAAATCACTGGGCCAATAACGCCGTTGAAACGCTTCACGGTAACGCTATCCTCACCGGCTATCCGGACGGCTATTTCCATGGGGATCGAACCATGACCCGCTATGAATACGCCCAGATGCTCTACAAAGCGCTCCAAAAAGGTGCTTATGTCGATCAGGATACCCTTGATGAATACGCTCCAGAGCTTGCTCAAATTAATATGCAGAATCAGTAAATTTATACCTTCAGGCCGGGACAGGTCGAAGTTTCGGCGGGGGCAGCCAGCCATCTGGCTGACTGCCTCCATTTTATTTTCAATGAAAGGAGACCTGTACAATGAAGTCGTTAAGAAAAAGAAAAATTGCCAATGTCTTATGTGTACTAGGCACAACGAGTATCCTTATGATGCCCGCTGCTCACGCGGCCATCCCGGTAATTGATGTGGACAATACCTTACAACAAGCTAAAACCTACGCTGAAACAATCAAAGTCGTTGCCAATACGGCAAAAACCTTAGAGGTCGTTATTCTCGATCATCTGGGATTAAGTAAAGAAGACAAAGAAGCCTTTCATAAAAAATTTGACGAAGGCATAAAAAAAGTAACCGCTATTTTAAACGGCGATACTACCGGAATTTTTAATACGGAACGTCACCCTCTTGATGAACGGGACGGAAAAATCAACTTGCAAGAAATAACGAAGATGTACGACGAACAATTCCCGCAAGTCTGGGCAGATTCAATCGTCGCCAGTCCTGACGGTAACAATCCCGGTTCTCTCAAAGCGACTATCGAACTCTGGAAGGCCGCCCGGAATCGGTCCCTCGGATCCTTGATGGAAAACAACAAGTCTACGCTGAAACAATACGCAGAGCTTATGGGTGAGCTGCATGCAGCCATGAAGGACTTACAGGATCTTCAAGATGCCAGCAGCAACGCGAAGGGTATCATGCAGGCCCAACAGATTGCCAACGATATTTATGCAACAAATGCCCGAATCGATAATATCCGGACCGCGATTCTGGCCATTAAAGGACAGAACGATGTCATGCAGAATCAGGCCGAAGCCCAGAGTCGACAGAACGATATCCAGATGCAGCAGGCCATGAATCAGGCCTCTGCCAATTACGCCAAAAGTTTAAAAGATAGAGGCGTTTCTTTTAGAATGAAATCAAAGCCCTATAATCCGTGGGACGGTTTTTAAGGAGGTGAATGAAAATGGCTGACACCTCTACCGCTGCGATGGACGCTGCTGTGAATGCTTCATCCTTTCAGTTTACCGACGCCGATGGAAATATCCTCATTCTAAATACAGTACTCGGTACTTTTGAACATGCAGCTCATGATGGTTTTGCAAATTTAATGCCGGAAGCAATGTGGCTGGTCGGCGTTTTTTCAATCATCAATATATGCACGACTTGGGCGCTTTATGATGGTGAGCTTCGCCTTTCTCAAATGATTGCGCAAGTCATGAAAATCGGTGCTTTTCTCTTTCTAATCATGAATATGGGAGAAATCAACAAGGCTATCATGCTGTCTTTCCAGCATGGCGGTATTATCGCCGCTCTCGGTCCCAGTGAAGCCGCAAATTATAATGGATTTACGCCTTCCACGCTATTAGATCAAGGCGTAGCTATAACGGAAAAGTTATGGACAAGTAAATCTTTTGAAATGGGTTTTATGGGATCAATTCAAAAAATGGTCGTCATTTTGTTGGTTATTTTCTCATACTTTATTATGTCTATTCAGCTGCTCTTAACAAAAATAGAGTTTAATATTTTTGCTGCTATCGCCGTTATTTTACTGCCTTTCGGCGCTTTACGGTATACCAGTTTCTTATTCCAAAGGGCCGTTTCCTGTGTTTTTTCGTTCGGCATCAAATTGATGCTCTGCTATTTTATGCTCGGGATTGTAGAACGTCAGTCAAACGCCCTTTTAAAAGGATTTGACTATGGAGGGCAAACGCCTGAATTTGGTATGCTCATCAGTTCGGCCCTCGGCTACGTGGCTATTGGCTACCTAGTATGGAAAGTCCCGACCATTGTTTCCGGTATGATGACCGGACAGCCTTCCTTAGAAGGTACGGGTATGGCTCGTGGAGCCGGCGGTCTTGCGGTTGGTGCGGCATCGGCTGCCATTGGCGGCCTTCCGGCGGCTGCCGGTTATGCGAAGGCAACAATGGGCGCAGCTAGAGCTAATGCTATAGCTAATTATGCCGGTCCCAGCGTCGTAGCAGGGCCGGGCGGCAGTATGATACCGGGGGCTCCCGGCAAAAAAGCCCTTGTCGCCGAATTTGCAAGGCAACTGAAGCGTCAAACTTTTGCTTCTACCCCATATGCACAAGGTCTGATTCGAGGTGCCAATAAGGCAATGGGCCTTGCGCAGGACAGCAGTGCATTGCGCGGCGGCAGTTATACCCGGAAGATGCAAAGTAACCGTAACAGATAGGATGTGAGGTGGAGCTATGAAACGAATACTAATGCTGCTCACTCTCCTCTGTGCCTTTATTATGACAACCTCGGTTTTAGCGTATACCCCTCCTTTTTCATCCGGACGAATTTCAAGCCCATACGGGCAGGTTCGTAAAACCCATATCCATGCCGGGGTAGACGTAGACGGCATGCCCGGAAATACGTATATTTTTGCTCCCTTCGACGGCACAGTTGAGCATGGGGCAGGAAATGGTTTTCACCATTGGGTCCGGATTCGGCGAGAAGGGGATCCCAATGCCTATCTCTTTGGCGACCTTGACGCGGAAACACTGAATTTACCAACTGGTTTTGTACTGGAAGGAACTCCGATTGGCGTTATCTTTGAAGGGGAAAACGAAGTTTCCAGCGGGACTCACGTTCATTTTGAAGTCCACCCAGACGGGTCTGATTGGGCTACGTTTGAAAACTCGGACGAGCCTACACAATATTTACTCCTCTGGGGCGTAACCTTATCCGGCTATACCGGCGGCGGTGTTACGGCAGCCCGGCAGGGCATGCCTTTTGGCGTCGAGTCCTTTTATAAGATGGGCGATGTATTAAGTAAAATCATCAAAGAATGGACGCTCATCGCCAACAAAGCCTTTGAGTATCTACGAGACGCCATGATTTATCTGGCCTTACTCCTTTGTCTCATCGATTTTTGTCTGCCTATTGCGATTGGTATGGGAATCAGCCTTCGTGACGCCGTTACGAAGATTATGAAATACACCGGGCTTCTCGCGCTTATCTGGAACTGGAATAAATTTACGGACCAGATTCTTCTTAACTTTGCCGTGACCGTATCGAGTGCAGCCGTCGGAGGTGGTCCAGCAGCAGAACTCATGTCAGAGAATATGTCAAATCCTCAGTTACTCCTACAAAAAGGAACAAAGTTATTAGCCCCGGGCCTTGAAAAAGCAGCCTCTTTCTCTAACTTTGACTTTATCCGGCAGCTGGACTACATCCTGCCAATCTACATCTTCACTTTTATCGTTTTGATTGCGTTTGTATTATTGGCGCTCTTTGTGACACTCACTTATCTTGAATTTTATATTTCAGCTGCCACCAGTATCATTACGGTCCCCTTTGGCGGCTGGAAGATGACGCGATTTCTTCCGGAAGGGATGGTCGGCCACCTTGTGACCAGTACCTTTAAACTCCTTTTAGTCTCCTTGATGATCGCGCTTTGTGTCGGCGGCATTAAGGATCTGAAAACGCCGGACACGATATTTAAGCAAACAGAAGTCCAGACGGGTATCGGCGGCGGCGGAGACGGCAGCGCCCGGCCGGCAGAATTAGTTAAAATTGCCCATGAAAAAGCCGCAAAATATGGCATCCCGGCTAATCTCTTCGAAGGCCTCATTACGACGGAGAGTAATTGGAATCCAAATGCAGTATCTGACCAAGGTGCAAAAGGCCTTGGCCAGTTGACAGATGGCACCGCAGCAGATGTGGGATGTACAAGGCCCTTCGATCCCGAAGATAATTTAGAAGGATCGGCGAAATATCTCCGTCAAATGTTAGATCGCTTCAATGGAGATGTTGATTTAGCCCTTGCCGCCTATAATGCAGGCCCGGGCCGCGTTGAGGACGCTAAAGGAATACCTCCTTTGTCAGAAACGCAAGAATATGTAAAAAAAGTGAAGGCTAATACCATTGGCGGCTATTCAACCAACACGAAAAAGCCTTTTACCACGGAAGAGCTTATCACATTTATTCAATACTGCCTCGGCCTTTTAGGTATTGCATATCTTACCATGACCGTCCCAAAAACAATCGTCAAACACTTTGGAGGAAAACTTGAATTACCGAACTAAGCTGTACCGGATGTACCGGCAGGCCCGTGTATGCTGGATCGTCCTTGGCGGCATCCTTATGGCAGGAATCATACTGACGCTCTATATACACTGCTTCGGATCGCTTTTTTACACCAACAACACCCCATCTGCCCCGATAGGGATATACATGGTATCACCGAATCCGATCCTATCCTATGGAGATTACGTAAATGTGCATCAGCCCGTCGACATTCCTGCCTTGCACTCTCCACAGGGAACACGGCTGCTGAAACAGGTAGCCGGACTTCCCGGCGATGAATACACGGTCTCCGACAAAAGTATTTTCATCCGGGGTAAGTCCTACCCTATATATAATTTTAGTTATCTACCTCACCTAGCCCCGGGACAATATCAAGTCCCGGAAGGCCAGGTGCTGCTCCTAAATCCCATGGAGTATTCCCTTGACAGTCGTTACCTAGGTCCTCTTCCAAAAAATTCTATTGAATCTAAAGTGTTTCTTCTCATTCCATTGGAATCGATTGCTCGTACCCTTAATAATATCTATACGTTCGTTAGGAGTTGAGATCATGAAATTCCATAAATCAGTTATTCCACTCAGTCTTATCCTTATCAGTTTTGGCGTTGTCGCGCAGGCTTGGTTCTCTCCGATTAAGCCCGGCGACCATGTATTCGACGCCAAACGATTTCGCGAAAGTGTCCTGCAAACAGCAAAACAAGCTATTGTTGCCAGCCAAACGGCAAAAGAAATGACCATCCGGATATTACAGCACACAGGGATTAAGTCCCCGGGTGATATGGTCTCTAAGGAAATGAATCGCAAGTCTTACGAAGGCCAAACGTTAATCAATCCGGACACGGATATAATCGATACGCCGGTATGGTGGCAGGATCGGTATGTGCAGCAATACGATACGACAAACCCTGAAATGGAAATGAATCAATATCTGGCAGCCGTACATAAAGACGCCGCCGGCGTCGAACAGGATGTCATGTACCGATATCGGTCCCGGCTAAAAACCATGCAGCAAATCTCTCAAATTGAGGCCCCCGGCAGGATGGGGGAAATCCAAAAGGGATCAAGCCTTTCCATTCTACGAGGTATGAATATGGCAGATGAGGCCCGGCTGGACGGCGCCCAGATGGCAGCGTCCATCGCCGATTCGCAAGTACGGTACAACGAAGAATATTTAGCCCGAATGAGGACCTCCCTGAATAACATATCGACCGTCGATCCCTATATCCCGGATGAAGGCGATATCCCACATATGCCAGCGATTGATAATTTCGGTTTTTTGTCCACCCAGCAAACAGAGTAAAAAAAGAGCAGGGCGCCCTGCGCTCTGCTCTTCCTTACTTATTTTTATTGATCGGTAAATGAAATGTCTGCCGTATTTGGATCTATTTTCTGCTGTAATTCTGTCTTTTTCTTATCCTTAAATTCCTGTGCCTCATTTTCGCCGGCCGGGTGCAATACTATCCGTTCCTGCTCGCCCATTTTGGCATCATTCGTATATGTGAATTGCAAGGTATTATCTTTTTCAAGGTAGGTGAAAAAAGGATTTCCCGGCCCCTGCATAGTCAAAATATTGTCTTTTGCAGTGGCAGTAATTTTATTTTCTTTAGTGCCTTCCCATTCGTATTTGTAGTTATATCTATTTCCTCTCCCGACCCCTCTAAAGGGAGTATATGACGCCGGAGATAATCGCCAATAATTAATCGATATGTCGACTAAATAGCCGTTCCCGTCGCCATTCTTTTCAATCGTTACATCATATATTCGTTCTGTTTTCTGATAACCTGCTTCTCCATACCCGATCCAATGTCCGGCAAACTTATCCGGGCTGCTGCCGCAGCCGCTGAGAAAGGCGACGGCGAAAACGCTGACCAGCATAACAACGACCAATTTCATGAGTTTCGAGAGTGATTTCATTCTTTCTTCCTCCTTTTCGTTGAACGCGGTTCCGGACGTAATTGATTTTTTTCTTTTTGGAATAGGACAAACATATCGATCCATTCCCTAGCTAAGTGTACGGCATCATCCGTCAATAAGGCCAAATTGGCCTGAATGGTATCGAGATCATATTCCCGCTGTAAGTGATATTTCCCGTTATCGACGTCCGTTCCAAGGGCCAGCCAATTTGTATCATAGCCTTCCTGAGCCAGCCTTGTAAGCAGCGACATTGGGATCATACGGGATCCCCTTTCACACAATGAAATGGTGGACTGAGGATACCCGTATTGTTCGGCAAAGGCTTTCTGCGATAAATCTTGCTTTTCCCGAATCAGTTTTAACCGCCGTCCGGCTTCCGACCACATCTTACGCTTTTCTTCCTGCTTTTCCTTACGCTTTTCGTCTTCCGTTTCTTCATTTTTTTTGGATTCTAATGTCATATCCCCTTCCTCCCTCTCTTTCATACCCGTTTGAATATATCTATTTGATATATTTTATAGCATCTTTTAAAAGTATCTTACCATATAATTATTCTAATTGCAAAAGGATGTGTAGCCTATGTCAACCTTATTTATTGCGGAAAAACCGGATATCGGCCGGACCATCGCTGAATACCTCTGGCCGGGCGGCTATCAAAAGACAAAGCACTATTATCATAGCAGCACAGATGTTACCGTGACCTGGGCCTACGGTCATATCCTCCGGATGGCGGAGCCGGCAGAATATGACGAAGATTTTAAGGCCTGGGCCAAGTATCCGATTTTCCCGACGGACTGGAAATTGATGCCCGTCGCCGGGGCCAAAGAACAGCTCGACGCCATCGGAAAGCTCTTAAAAGAGCATGATACCGTCGTCCACGCCGGCGACCCGGACCGGGAAGGCCAGCTTCTCATCGACGAGATACTACAGTATTTCGGATATGCCGGGACCGTTCAGCGTATCTTAATCAATGCCAAGGACGACGTCAGTATGCAACGCGCCATGACGTCTTTAAGAGACAATGCCGATTTTTACAACTTGTATCTGGCCGGACTCGGCCGCGACCGGGCAGACTGGCTCATCGGAATGAACCTGTCCCGGGCCTATTCCGTGTCCCTACGAAAGAACGGCTACAGTCAGGCCCGTTTCAACATAGGGCGCGTGAAGATGCCGACATTAGCCCTTGTCGTTCGGCGCGAACGGGAAATCAATCATTTCGTGCCTCAAAATTACTACGAACTCATCGGGATCTATTCCCATCAAGGCGTTCCGTTCAAGGCAAAATATGTCCCGAAAGACTCGCTTCCGGTGGATCCGGAAAACCGGATTCTCGACAAAGGGGTTCTGGCGGCGATCCTTTCTAATGTGTCGTCCTCTCAAGCACAGGTCGACACGGTCAACCGCAAGCACAGCCTGTCACAACCTCCGCTCCCTCATTCCCTCGATACCTTACAGGTCCTTGCGAACAAAAAGTACGGATTTTCCCCGAAAACGACACTCGATACGGTGCAGGAACTGTATGAAAAAAAATACGTATCCTATCCCAGAAGTGACTGCAACTACCTCCCGTCGTCACAATTCTCTGATGCTCCGGCTATTTTAGAAGTCCTGTCCCAGCTCGGCCTTCTGACCGGCAGCTGCAATACGTCCCTTACATCAAGGGCATGGAACGACAGCAAGATCACGGCCCACCATGCCATTATCCCGACCGGACAGCTGCCGAAAGACTTATCCGAAACGCAAAATCATATCTACCAGCTGATTGCCATGCAGTATCTCATCCAATTCCTCCCGCCGGCCGAATACGACGCACTCGAATATACCATCAAAGTCGCCGGTGAAACATTCAAGGGCTCCGGTAAAGTCTGCACGGCCGAAGGGTATAAAAGGGTATACCACGAAGAAAAAGCAGATGAAACGGTTCAAAGCCTGCCGAATATTCAGCCCGGCGATATCCTTCCGGCTGAAAAATATGAGATCCTCGAAAAAACGACGACCCCGCCGCAGCGTTATACCGAAGGGACGCTTCTTTCTGCAATGGCAAATATCCATAAGCACATGGAAAAAGACAATCCCATGCGAGAAAAGCTCAAAGAAATCAAGGGGATTGGGACGCCGGCGACCCGCGATACGATCATCTCGGAGCTGCTCGCGGATACCGTAAAAGGGAAATCGGTACTTCCTTACCTTACCAAAAACAAAAAAGACCTCGTCCCGACGGACTGGGGTAACTACGTCATCGATCAGATTACTCCGGAGCTTACGCTGCCGGATGCAACGGCTATCATGGAATACGCCCTCGCCGAAGTGCAAAACGGCGAAAAAACACTGGAAACGTACCTTGACTCTGTCCGGCAGATGGTAACGCATGGTATCGCGGACGCCGAACAGAAAGACTACCCGACCCCGCCCGGCCTCTCCGACCTTCCGGAATGCCCGATCTGCCATAAAGGGCATCTCGTCCAGCGGTACTCTAAAAAGACCCGGCAAAAATTCTGGGTATGCGACGACGCGGACTGCAAGCATCCGAAAACGGGGACTACGATCTATTATGACGATAAAAACGGTCATCCGGACGTCGTCCCCTGCCCGTCCTGCGGATTACCGCTCCGTCACCCCAAGAGCAAATACGGATTTTTCTTTTCCTGCTCCGGGTGCGGTGAAACCTACTCTGACAAGAAAGGAAAACCGGTTAAGGCTACAAAGAAGAAAGGAGGCTAAACCATGAATCTAGCGGATTTATCCGGAACGTCTAAAACCGGCTGGCATACCGATAATCCCCAGCAGCCGGCCGACATAACAGGGCTCATCCCTTGTGATCCGGAAAAGAAAAAAATGCGGCTGCCGGATGGAATGAGGGCCGGCGAAAGCCAACCGGAGCCGGCCGAAGAAAAAACGCCCGATATCCCGGAAACCACCGACATTCCGCCGACTACCCGGGAAGAACCGGAAACGCCGGCTTCCGAAGAGCAGGCGCCAGACAGTTCTAAGCAGGAATCACCCCAAAACAGTCCTGACAGCTTCCCTGCGGCGACAGAAACTGAACCGAATGATATTTCCCAGGAAACTTCAAAAAAGGCCGTAGAGGGCGAATCAGACGATATTTCAAAGAGTGCCGGTGAGAACGAAGAAGAAAAAACGGCCACTCCCCCGGAAAACACCGACATTCCACCGGCTTCCCGGGAAGAACCGGAAACGCCGGCAGCCGACGATCCCTCTCCCGATACCCACGATCATGAAACGTCGGAAAACACTCCTGACGGCTCTTCTGCACCGTCTTCCGATCCGTCGGGTAATGTTTCACCAGAAAAAAGTGAAAACGGCTCTGACGGCGAATCAGTCCGGATTTTAAAAGTGTCCGACGATGAGCTGCGCCGGATCATCAACGGAACACGAAACGACGTCGTCCTTTTGTGTTCATCAGCAAAAGAAATAGAAAGTTTGCAGCGCCGGCACGAAATTCACTTATCCCTGCAACGGGCTGCCCTAAAGAAAGGCCTTACGGATCTTTCAGAGCAGCTTTCACTTATCGAGACGGCGCTTGACGGCAGTGCGCCGACCGAAACAGGCGGTACCGAAAACGCCTACGGAGCGGTTCTCCGGAAAGTAAAGCAGCTGCCGACCGATCTTGACAACGGCATCGCTGCCGTTTTGGGAAATGCCCAAAATCAAGTGAATCTCTATTGCAGGCAATACCTTTCCGTCCATAAAAAGAAAGAGCCCGGCCTCCTCTCCCGACTGCTCCCCTTCTTAGGTGCCTTCTTCGGCAGTTTAGTGGCCATGCTGATTCTTGGCAAATATTTATTGTAGTTTAAAAAAAGAAGCACTCATTTGCGAGTGCTTCTTTTTTCTATAGCTTCTTGAGGAAATGCCTCTGCTTCTCTAAATCCCAAATCGGCTTTGACTCTGGAACGAATAACTTACGATACTGTATCATCAGATCCGGACTAAGCTTAGATAATTCCAAGCATGGATTTCCGGTATCCGAATCGCCTTTCCTTTCGATTAAAGAATTGCGAAGAATCTCGTATTTCAGACAATTTAACCAAAAAATAATATTGGCCCTGACGCCTAGGGAATAACAGGTATGCCGTTTCTTCTCATCCGCATACTCTTCGGGGACCCGTAGTTCATCACAAGGGACGACAACAAAAGGCGCTTGATCTTCAATCGGCAGTACAAGGGGAAATAATTCTGTTTCTAAAGCCGATATTCCCGCCTCATCATAAGGATCGTCTCTTCTTCCCGAAATCCAATCTAAGGATACGGCAAAAAAATCGGCCAGACATTGTAATGTATTTACTTTTGGATTTCTTTTTTGTGTTTCCCAATATCCGATAGAGGATCCGGGTAGCGACACAAAATTCCCCAGTCCTTGTTGCGAGAGCTTGTAGGTAATACGCAGTAATTTTACTCTTCCGGCGAAAACGTCTCCGTCATATAAAAAAAGCCGTCTTGAAAAAATCATCTCGTTTTTCCTCGCCATTCGTTACTCCTCTCCCGCTGCCGGCTCCGTTTCATCCCTTTTTCTTTTTCCGTCTTCCGGGACTGATTCCTTCCGGCAATTTTTCTGTTCTTCATCCGCGCTTTTTGTTCTCTCTGTCTTTTTTCTACATTGTCTACGAGCCGAATACCATCCATGTACATTTTCTGGTTCCAAGCCATGGATACTTTGATGGCTTTCTTGTATAATTCCGGATACTGCCGGGCCATGTCGGAAATTTCCTCTTTGACATTTCCCGGATAGATAAATGTCTGGATCTGTGGCTTGATCCAGCTGACACGTTTAAGGTTGAGGCCCGGATATTCCTTAGGATCAACACATAACGAATATTTCCTGTCCTCTTTATCATGCGGCATCTGACTCGAAAACGGGATTGCGACATAGACTCCGTTTGTGGCCCCGACAATAAGGCCGGGACGGGTTTTTATGATAACAGATCCGTCACGGCCTTCGGCACGGATCTGCATCCAAACGACTTTGCCCAGCATGTCACTTTCTGTCCATGTCATCATCGGCCTCCATTCCGGGATATGTTTCATCATAGTACATATCCCAAGCATTATCATAAGGCCGTATATATCCGGCATCCTGCCGGATGTCTTCGATGTTATATGGATTTCCTGCTTTTCGAGCCTGCTGCCACGAGATCTGATTCACAACCATCTCCCGCAATGTATCGTCGGGAACGTTTTTATAGGTTATCACGACGTTCTGGACCCGGTTCATTGCCTCCGGCGAGACGCCGGGGAACAGGCCGCCTTTATAGACGATTCTCATGTCATAAAGACACTCCAAGGTTAGTTTTAGGGCTTCTTCCAGTGTCCTAGTCGGGATTTCTGGAAAAACCGGCCCGTTATTTCCGGCTAGGATGACCGTATCATAGAGAGGACGGCCCATGACCGCCAACTCCTCCCGCTGGGCGAGATACAAGAGTGCATTTCGCCGTCGCGGGATTTCAGCAAGACTGACTTCTTTTTCCTGTATGTATCGACCGATGAGATACCGCTCGATGTTTTTGATGTCGTCCATAGTATTCTCCTTTCTCTTAACCGAACACTAACTGAAATAGCCAAAATAGGAAACCGAAGAAAAGGATGTATGGCAAATGGAAAACAAGCCATCGACCGACGTAGTAGGCTAACATGAACGTAAGCATAATCATGGCTCCTTTCGAGAATATAATGAAAATCATCCGATTGTTATTTTTCCTGATGGATGGCCTGTAAAAATGCCCGTAGCGGGCAGTTGTCAAGGAATATAGCCGGGTACGGCGACCTTTACAACGGCCGGTGAAGGGTATATGCTGGCCATTCCATGAGGAAACTCCGGTTTTGTCTGTTGGCTTTGTTAGGACTTTTTTTGCGTTTTTTAGATGACAGTAAAAAACGGGGCTGATTCAGCATCTCCACCCCCGCACCTTTGAAATAAATATATCTATTTGATATATTTTATATCATTTCTTAGAAGTATCTTATCATATTTCTAAGATAAAAACAATGCTTTTTATGGCTAAAAATAAGCAAATATGCCGGCTTCGGAAATACTATCCTCATATAGCACCGGCATATTCTTTATAGCAAAACTATGCTTGTTTAAAAACAACATTGCAAATGTCCCGAACCAGATTCCGGTAGTCGTTACGAGCTTTTTCCGGATAGTTTTCCAGTTCAAAAGTCACGATTTTTTTGGTCCGTAAATCAGTCACATCTACGGCATCGTTCTGAAAAAAGTCTTGATATACGATGCATACATCGTATCCTGCGCGATTAAACGCCTCATCCAAATGGTCAAGGACTCCCCAAAGAGAATTAATGTCTTCTTTTGTCATGGTTGATACCTCCTTTTCAACGCTGCCGGCCCGGAGATTTTGATGTTTCTCCGGCATCCGGCATTTTCATTGACAAATTTAATCCCATTGGGTCCAGTAGCTGTCCCCATCGGCGTATGCCTGCGTCCATTCCCCTGCGCTAAGGTGCTGGTGAAGACATTCGTCAGAACAATAATACGCAAGTCCCTCCCTATATACATAGCCACTATACATCAGCTGGCCGCAATGGGAACAGACTCTTACAGAATCGTCTTCTTCGCTTTGACACTTCGGGCAATAAGCGCCGCTGAACGTTGCATGACAATGAGAACAGGCTGCCTGTCCTACATATTTTCCCCATCTTTGCTGTAACTTGTTCATAAGAAACCTCCTTGTGTATGTGTATGTGTAGTCGACCACTTATTGTCATCATCGACGCCGCTGGTATACGGCCGGAGCGCCAGCCCGTCAAGGTACAAGCAAAGCGAGACGCCGTAGGGCAGCCCTTGACGGGCTGGCGTGGAGGACGTAGACTTCGGCTGCGATGAGACACCCGGTTAGGTCTCTCTTTGTTTTTGTTAGGGCTTATTACGGCTGTATTTTTTTCAGCAAAAAAGCCTTCCGAAATTTTCCGAAAGGCTTTTAGATTATTAAATTAGTATAAATCTAAATCACTGTGTGTACCCGTTGCAGTTAGAATAAGTTTTTCTTTATATATAGCGTAAATCAATAACCAGTCCGGTTCAATATGACATTCCCTAAAACCAATATACTTTCCGATTAAAGCATGGTCTTTATATTTAGCAGGCAATGCTTTGTTATCTAAAAGCAGGTCTATCACATTCTCAATATGAGCCTGATTATTTCCCCGCTTTTTCATGCGTTTAAGTCCTCTCTTAAACTCTTTCGTATAAACAATTTCCATATTTTACTCCTCATCGAGTTCGAGTTTTTGAAGAAATTCTTTTGCAGATGTATACGTCGGAGCTTTTTTTTCATTCATGAGTTCTCTAGCTTCCCTCATGGCACTTTCAGTTCTTGCATTATACTGCGTCGTCACCTCGAAAGGCAGTCCACCTTTTTGCAACGAACATTCAAAAAAAATATTTATCGCCTGTGGTAAGGTCAACCCCAAATTTTCAAAGAGTAACTCTAATGCTTTCTTTTTGTCTTTATTAATCCTCATATTAAGATGAGCATTTTTTACTGGCATCGTCATATATATCACCTCCTTTTTATGCCATTGTATTACATCTGCTTTACTTTTGCAACTTATACATATCCACGTTCAGACAGACTGACAAATCTGCCGTCCCCAATAATGATATGGTCAAGGACGGGAATACCCAATTCTTCGCCCACGTTTGCAATTTTCTTTGTAACCTTTATGTCAGCTTCACTCGGTTCAGGGTCTCCCGATGGATGATTATGCAAAAGGATTATGCTCGCGGCATTATACCTTAATGCACATTTATAAATTTCACGGGGTCGTGCCAACGAAGCGTCGAGTGTTCCAATACTTATGGTTTTAATGGCAATTAAGCGGCACTTGGTGTTTATTAAACACACCCGAAATTCCTCTTGTGGAAGATAACACATTTCTTCCATTACAAAATTCGCAACGACTTCCGGCCTATCGAACGTCGGCATTGTCATCTTTATTTTTTCACTACGGATTCGCTTTCCCAGTTCAATCGCAGCACATAATTGAACCGCTTTTCTTTCGTCAAGTCCATTATTTTTCAAGCTTTGAAGGTTGTTTTCTCCTAAATATGAAATACTGCCCTGTGGGCATTCATTAAGAATTGCCTTGGCGGCTGAATTGCTTTTAACGATAATTGTCAAAAGCTCCTCGTTGTTTAAGCTGTTTACTCCATACTCAACCATTTTTTCATGTAGTTCTGCTTTCATTTTGTCACCATTCTTTCTGTATAAAAATATATTTGGCATCACATTTTTCTTCCGTCTTATGGAACGGCTATGCCAAACCAGCAAAGCACCCCCATGGCAAGGAACAAGCATCGCGAGACGCCGTAGGGCAGTCCTTGCCATGGGGGTGCGGAGCTGGTAGGCTTGAGCCGTCCATAAGGGACCCGGTTAGGTCTCTTTTTTCTCTGTTAGGACTTCTTTTGATTTTTTCTCAATCTGTTGATCCGGCAGCCGTTTTTGCTGCCACTTTTGCCAGAAATAAAAAAAAGCCGGCATCTTAACGATTCCAGCTTTAGTTATGTCAATTTTCGTCCAAAGCAGCTTTTAATAATCGATCAATTTCTGCAAGGCTTTTGAGCAGCGACTCTTTTTCTTTCAGTAACACATCAACGGAGATTTCTTTTGATGGTTGAATAACATTTATATCGATGTATTCGCTATATCCGTTTTTTAATTCCAAGGCCCCCCTAGGGACGTCATACAAAATAAATGTGGATCCTTTTTCGATGATGGCGCCCCAATGTTTGGCCGAACCACCAGAGACAGCCTCTCCATGGAGAAATGAAATTCCTTCTCCAATACTGACGCCGCTGTGGTAGTCCCGGAGCGCCCTGCCGTCAAGGCACAAGCATCGCGAGACGCCGTAGGGCAGGCCTTTACGGCAGGGTGTGGAGGGACTATCCTTGCGGTCTCAATGAGGTATGCGGTTAGGTCTTTTTTTCTTTATTGGGACTTTTTTAGGTTGTCGTCGAGCAGCTCATGGATGTAAGAGTTGATTGAAATGCGGTGCTGTCTGCAATGGCAGCTAAGGCGTTCATATAGCGACGGAGCCATTAAAAGCTGTACACGCCGATTCCGGACTTCGTCCGGATTAATCCGGACGCCCGGCCTTTCTGAATCTATAGGATCAGAGAGATTCGGTAGATTCGCGGTCGGGAAAAACGCAGCTGCCGGATTATTTTTAAAATTCTTCATTCGACCTCATCCTTTTCTTGACGCGGCATCGGGTATATGTAGAGCTGTTGTTCCGGATCTGAAAATAAGAGTTTCCGTTCAGTATGACAATAAGCTTCCGGAACGACTTCCCAATCATCCGGGAAATCCAGCAGCACGCCACTTGCACTGTCCCTGAACGATATATATATATATTCAAGGACGATATGGAAATTTTACGGGTTGCATCTTTTTTTCCATCCGGTCCCATAAACGTCAGTTGTTCCAGTTGTCGGATGAGTTCTTCGAGTACCCGCTGGACCCGTTTCGGATCCTTATTTTTTTCATCTGGATTCTCATACTGCCACCTCTTCCTGTAAAAATTCATCTAAAAAAGCATCGTAGTCCATCACACCGGGTGATTTCGGAGCATACGTGAACATAGATTGTTGTTCCATAGAGGCTTCACGGATTCCCACACTATCTCGGATAGTCTTTGCAAATACCCGGCTATGGAGGCCCGGCGCGATCTCGTGCAAGCTGTCCAGCAAAAATCGGGACAACGTCAAGCGCGGGTTGTAGCGCGTCAGAAGGATTCCTTCGACGGTGAGATCCGGGTTAGTGTATTTTTGCACCAATTCGATCGTTTGCGCTAACTGGGCAATTCCCTGTATATCGTACATAGACGCCTGTACGGGAATGATGACGCGGTTACTCGCCGTCATGGCATTGATGGTAAGCACGCCTAGCACCGGCGGCGTATCAATGATGACGTAGTCATATTGACGTTCGATCGTTACCAGTTGTTCTTTTAACCGGGATTCGTTTCCCGGTTTCCCATTCAAGATGAGATCAATCGAGGCTAAATCGCGGGATCCGGCGATACAGCTTCCATGTTCCGGGGTTTCTTGAATGGCGGCTGCAATGGGGGTCTCATTCATCATGACGCCTAAAATGCTGGGGACTGTAAGTTTAGCCTTAACGGCATAGGTAAGATTGGTCTGAGGATCAAGGTCAATCCCTAATACGCGATAGCCGCGCTTAGAAAGTCCTGCCAGCATAGCAGCTGCCGTTGTTGTCTTTCCCGTTCCGCCTTTTTGGTTCGTAATGGTGATTATCATGATGGGTGTCTCCTTTTTCTATAATCATCGACTAAGTGCAGCTTCCGATTTTCTGCCTCTCCGGATATAACGCCGGTTACTCCGATTGGCAATCTCGGCCTGAATCTCCGGTTTTTGCAGCTGGTTTCTTACCGTATCTGCCAATGCCGGTTTGTATTTTTCAAATCGCAGCAGCATTCTTTCCGGCGTCATTTTGGGAGCTAATTTGTAGATCATATACTTGCTGATGGCATCCGGGGTTCGATGTCCGTTGACCTGGGCCTGCATTTCATAGTAGGTCATTTCATTTTCGGCGGTCTGGCCCACTCGAGGTGCTAAGGCAGCGGCGCCTTTCGGGCGAAGATCTTTCTGGTTCCGCAGCATCAGCTCTTCCGGCTCTAAGGCGTTCCATAAATCAAGTTCTCGATCGAGTCGGTCATCCGGCGCGTATTTTCTTACACTATGCATCGCCCTTCCCAGTTCGAGCGCTGTCTGCCGGAGAGGATCATTTCCCGGCTGCCGGGCCGTAATCATCTGGCTGGGTGTATAGTGATTGCCAATACTGAGATCGCCAAGATATATCGACTCATCTATCAAAAGACTGTCCCGATAGCTGGCCTGAACATGTATGGGGCGCATGGCAACGTCAATGTCACGAAGGCCGGTTTCCTGTTGCTGAACATACTGATCGCGGTCTTCAATCATAAGGCTTCCTAAAAGCTGGCGAGCTTCTTCTCCCTGAGCCGTTACATGTTCTGTCTTCCATTTTCCGGTTTCTTTGTCGGTAATTTCCCGGTCAATGGTGACAGAAAATTCTTCAAAGGCAGCCATTCTGCTCTTTTCTACGTTGAGCAGATAAGGCTCTGCCGGAAGGTCTGCCGTCGCCTGTCTTGTCGGATCGACGCAGCCCATTTCCGTCGGATGCAGCGGGTATCTTAATTCGATGATCGTCCCTTCGGTAAGTTTTTCCTGCCCGGCGGACTGCCCCGTAAAACGGGACGCTGCTGTCACACTGATGACGTTTTCCGCGCCGTAGGCCCGGAGAATGTCCCGTTGGGTAATAAGTCCGTTTTCGTTTTTATCGGGGATGATATACCGGTAGGTATCCGCGATCCACATATGGACCGATCGCTCGACGCCCGGCTGGCTGGCCCAGTATTTTCTTTCGGCCTCATCAAAGCCTGTTGTCCTCTCTTTTGCTTCCTTGACGGCATCCCGATATCGGTCTTCCAGTTGCTTCTGAGCTGCTTGCCCTATTTTATCGACCTCTCTTTTTAGCTGCTTTTCAGTTTGCAGCCATGCCTTTCGCTGTTTTGGGCTGTCATTTTTCATGAGTTTCCCTTCCCGGTACTTTTTGTAGAGTTTCCGTAGATCCGGGTCTTTGTATATTTCCTGATTGATTTTTTCACTGACTGCCCGGCGGCGGGCGCTGTCATGGTAGGCTTCCATATAGGCCTCGTGCGTCATGACGTTTTGGAGATACTCCGTAACGCTCCGGACGTTGCCGTACAAGAGCCGCCCATGTTCTACCCGGACGTCATAGGATTTATCCTGATAGGTGATGTCAAGGTCTACCCGCCGTCCATATCCGCGGTCCCGCTCATGCGCAAATTCCCGTCGGTCATCGGTAATGACCTGAGCAAGGGTTTCGTAAGCATCCTTCCCGGTAAGGGTAATGCCCTTAGGCACCCGGATTTTCCCGGCATTGTCCTTAATATCGCTTTTGGCCGTAATAGAAAGTCCATGGAAGAGTTCTTTTGCTGTTGTCTTTGGCATTTCATGGGTTTTCTTTTTTGCCTGTTCATAGTTGTCCATGACGGCCCTTACGGCCCGGTCCATCCCGATACAGCTTTGAGCAAGATTCTTAGACACCTGATGCCAGCTGCGGCGGATATCATCGGCCCGAACAGAGAGTCCGCGTTCGTTGAGATCTCGCCGTAAATGACGTTCGATTGCTTCCTGATCCTTTCCCAAAACCTGATAGGGTGTCCGATCGCCCAGCTGATGCAATATTTTGGTCATCATGAGTTCAGCTTCCATCGCCCGGGCGCCGGGGACCAGTGCCTGATTCCATGTCATATCCTTGCATAGCTGATGGAGGCTTTCTCTATTTTTTGCCGGATCCTCGTAAGTCTCAATGCCTTGCGCCTTTAATAGATCCGTAATGGCATGGTTTACTTCTTCCGGTGTCTTCCGTACATCCTTATACGGAGGCATTCCGATTACATCTTCGGCATTGTATAGCTGCCAGACTCTGAGATGTACCGGATCCTTCCTTGCGTCGGACCACTCAAAGTTGCAGGGAACGGCATCCTGCCGGATCCGGTATCCACGGAGCTTTGCTTCATGTTCCGTGATATAGCGAGGGTCTTTATGTATCCGCGCATACCTTCCTATTGCCTGTATATAATTAAGCCCTGTCATGGCCACGGTTTTAGGCTCATGGGTCTTCGGGGAGTGAGTAAGAATTACCGGCATCGGCGGCAGCTCTCCGTCCCTCGGATTCATCACAAGGCAATTTTCCTGAAAATGATCCAGTACGTCCTGCGCGATCTGACGCCGCTGCGCCCATGCAGCCCGGCCATCCTCTTCTATTTTTTTCACATCGACTTTCCGGTTTTTCACGTAGTAGTCGTAGCGATTCCCTTCTCGATGGGCATACCGTGCTTGTAACTCTTCTTCGGTCAATTCCGGAGGGGTTATGTTGTTGTCCTTCATCCATTTCGCGATATAGGCTTTGGCTTCTCGCCGGTTCTGGGCTTTCCCCAATTTGATCGCCAGATAGAAGATATCGCCGCGCATGCGACGATCGATCCAGCGATCTGGCACGTATTTCCCATTATTCCAGTTCTTGCCGTATGCCGAATCTACTAGTCGGAATGTGCCGGTTGAGTTTTCCGCCTCTTCATGGAACGGGCTTTTATAGACACGACCATGGTAGCGTGCCTCATCCGGCTGGCGTGACGGTGCTTTCAGCATTTGATCGCAGAAGATTTTAAGACAGTTCAGCATCGGGGCCTCTTCTTTATATCTGGCATAGGTGTATTCGGGTCTGTTCATGGTTACGCCTCCTCGTTCCACCAGAGATCCGGTTCATCGTCATCCGGATCCAGTATGGACGACATGTCTGCCGTCATTCCGCACTGCATTTCGCGGTGCAGAATCTGCGGGATTTCGGCCTCATCATAGCCCAGTTTTTTTAAGAGTTCGATGTGGTTCTGTGTTCCATTCATGATAGATCTCCTTCCTCGAAAGATTCATTCCAAGCGATCCGTACCGGGACCTGTATGGATTGCAATTTTGGCATCCGTATCCGCTGCCCTTCATGGATCATGTATCGGAGTGCAACATACTGGCCATAAGACAATCCATGACTTCGTGCCTTTTGGTTCCATTCATCCAGTTTCGTTTGTCGGCTTTTTTTTGCTTTGCAGTCGCTGTTCACAGGGCAGCCCCCCTTTTATGGTCATTTTTTCCGCCAGTACCTCGAATTTGCAGCCCAGCTCTTTATATGCGCCTCTTTGAGACTCGTTTTTCAGCTGCATGACGGCACTGACATATTCCATTTTCTTTTTATGCCGGCCCTGTATATCCGTGTAGATTTGACGGAATTGAGCCCTTACGATAGATTGGTCGTCGCTCGGCATGGTGCAGAGATTATACCAGCCAAGATGCTTTACGACTTCCGGCAGAATCGGGTTTTCCCAATTCGGTTTTCCTGAATATCCCACCCTTGCAATGGCGCGAACCAATTCATTCCATGCAATATACCAGTCGTTTTCCGGTTCTGACAGGACCATACGGTAGATGTCCTGTGCAGCTGACCGTATTTCTGCAATCGTCGGTAAAAATTTATTGCTCCTGATCGCCGACCGAACAGCTACCATAAGGATATCCGGCTGAATATCGCTAAGGATGTTGACATAGGTATCCAGCTGATCCTTGTCGAGTTTAGCTTTATAGGCCGTATTTATGGCCGCCAGTGCCACCAGCGTATCCGCTTTCGTCCAGTTGTTCATTCATATCCCTTCTTTCTTCGGAGGTATATTCCGCATATAAGGCTTTGAGCGGCCCTATACGGGCCTCAGAGGACGTTTCGTACCCAATATCATTACCTTGCAATGTAAAAGCCGTCTTAGGGCCAGCAGCGGCACTTTTCTGCCAGTTCGTTTGTTGATTGCGCAGCCAGATTCGTAGTGTCGCCTTCCAGTCCCGGATTTTTTCCCAGCCTCTTGAATCGTAGTAATCTACATAGGCTTCGGGATCAACAGTAATTTCTACGCCTGCATCCTGTAATCGCTGACAATAGGCAGCAATACAATCTACCGACGGAGGATTGTTCGGATCGACAGGTCCTCGTTCCCTTTTCGGATCAACGGCAGCCGGATTACTTTTTTCCGGCTCATCAATCGGCGCCGGAGGCGCTATATATATTTTTTTATTTTCCTGTTTCTCTTTGTTATATATATATTTTGTTCTTTGTTTATTTTGTTGTGACAGGTTGACCGGATCCGGGTTAACCGTATCCGGCTTTACCGTATCCGGATTTTCCGCCATTTTACGACCTTTTTCTGGCGGATATTCCGTATCCGGCTTTACCGTATCCGGATTTTCCGCCATTTGTTTGTGGATCGATTCTTCGTAAATCGTGTACTCCGAATCTACGATCCGCCCGCAGCTGTCCCTGACAGTTTCAACTGTCAGATATCCGTGTTTTTTTAGTTCGTTTAAACCGGACATGACGGAATCTCTGCCGTCTTTTGCCCGTGTTGCAAGTCCCCGAATGGAGTAGTCCCAATCATCGGGCAGGCTCATCATATAAGCCCATAAGCCCTTAGCCCGCCATGACAGCCGGATATCGTTCAAGACGATATTGGAAATGGTGGTGTAATATTTCGTTTTTTCTATTTTTACCTTTGGCATAATCAATGCACCTCATTTCTTGTTTCACTCTTTTTCACGGCTGTTATGTCGGAAGTATTCACCGACTTGTCAGAAATAATGTATGTAGTCATATCAATAATCTGGACGTAGCCGAAGTCCATTAATTCCACCAGCGCAGAATAGGTATCGACCATCCGATCATAGGATCGATCCATAAGGTCCCGAATAAAGTAAAGTTCATCTGCCGGTTGGCTCATGATGTACGTCCACAATCCCTTAGCACGCCATGATAGACGGACATTATTTAACACGGCACTGGATACAACCGTGTAATCTTTCATGTTTTCTAAACGACTAAGTCCCATTGTCAGTTTCCCCCTTTACGTCTAAGCTCGGATTGTATCTCGGACACGACATACGTATTTTCTTCAAATCGGATGTATCCGGCAGCTATCAATTCATCCATAGCTGCCTTCGTTCCGTCCCGACCGTCTCGGGCATATTTACTGATGCCCCGAATACTAATCGTTTCCCCGTTACAAGCCGTAATGAGATAGGTCATGAGTCCCTTGGCTTTCCATGTCAAGTTTGCATCGAACATATAATGGACAGCCTGAACGTCTCTTTTTGTCATATAAATCATCGTTAGTCCTCCTTATACACATACACAAACACATATATACACATACTCATACACATACAACTACATATGTATACAGCGGCTAGTAGTGGCTTATCGTAACCTATCGCGACCACAGAGACCGCGATAGGCTGCGATAAACTACTTCCGTACCATGGATGGCGGGTAAAACCGTATCGTTTCGGGCTCTTCCGATTTCTTTTTCGATGCAGCCGTCACGGTTTCCGGCGCGTTCGTTAGGTCAGTCTGCACGGGGCCTTCCGTATATATCGGCCCTTCATCGTAGGCAGAAATATTATTATCATGGTCGTTCCATATGATGCCGCGTATCGCTTCAACGCTTACGACGTAGTTCTGCGTTTCAGCATATGGCGGGATCCCTCCGTACTCTTCGATTCGTCCGGGTCCTGCATTGTAGGCAGCTTCGGCCAATGTATAGTCCCCGCCGAACCGATCTAGCTGCTGGGCAAGATAGGCCACACCACCAAAAATATTTTCCCTGCGATCATAAGGATTTACGCCTAGCGCCTGCGCGGTTTCCGGCATCAGCTGCATGATGCCGATAGCCCCGGCATGACTTATGACGTCTTCTTGGAATCCGCTCTCACAGGTACATACGGCAGCAATAAGGATAGGATCGACTTGGTAATAAGCCGAAGCATCCATAATATCCTGCGCAACGATCCATGCCGTTTCTACCGGTAAATACTTTGCGACCTGATTATAGACAGCCGTTTCCGTGCTTACGGCACCCGCTGTATTCCCGCATAATAGAGCAAGGCTCAGTAGTATCAGACTTCTTCTAATTTTCCTTAAACCGGTTCGTTTGATAGCCATGAAATACCCCCTCTCGGACTTGGCTTGAAATCAATATTTTTCTCCCGTAATCGGTATCCCAAAGCGGCCTCATGCGACCGCTTTTACGGAATATCCGATTGGTTTGCTCTAGGTTGTTATGATTCAAGGTATTTATCAGCCGGCACAGTTCTCTGTCATCCGCTTTCCGGGATCCATGCCGGGCGTTATACCCGTCATATAAAAGACGGACATACCCGCCTAGCCGGTACAGCTGAGTCAGAAGACGTTTATCGGCCTCATTTTCTTTGTCTGCCAGTCTCCCTGCCTGTATCTCATCGAGAATCTCCTGACCGTCGGCGAGGACCGGGGCTCCGATGGAGCGGCCTGTCATGGGCCAGAATCGTTTCGCCGGATAGACTGCGATATTCTCGTTCCGCATTTCCCTTCGGACGGATCCGGTAACGATTAAGGACACTCCGATACCGGCTATTTCTGCATAAGATTTTGATTGTGCTACCAGAAATTGTGCAAAGGAAGACAGCTCACCGGCCGGATTGACACCGGAAGGAATATGAATGACGACCAGTTCATCCCATTCAGAAAGGACAAAACCGATGCCGTCATATTGGCAGACATGTTCCATCGCTTCCTCATACGTTCCCCACGACAGGGGATCGTCGACCTTGGCCATATTGCCGGTACACGGTGTTACCGGCATTTTTATATTCCGTATATCGCCTCTTCCGATATATTTCCAGCAGACCCATTGCGTATAGGCCTTCATTTCTTCGGGTATCATAGCTGCTCCTTTCATTAGTCATTCTTTTTTTCGCTGCCGATCTCGTTCCATGCCATGCTCCTGCTGTTTTCTCCGGCGGATATACCGGCGCTGCGACTCCTCTTCTCTCTGACACGTATGGCATTGATCCTTATCCCGGACGCGATGAACTTCCCGGCTCTTGGCCATGCGATACGGGATTCCCTTGGCTTGCAGGTAATTGGCAACACCTCTACGACGCTGATCGTATTCTTGTGCCAGCGCCTGCACAGCGTCTTCATCACCCCGGGCCTGGGCATTATCAAGATCCCGGTCGATAATTTGAAGATCATGGACCATATCTAAGATGTATCGTTTTTCACCCTTCGTAAGTCCGGCAGCCGTCAAGGTAATACTTTCCCCACTCCCGTCTCCGTCATCTAGGCATATGGAGATAGATTCTTTCCGGTCGTCGTCGATATTCCGTGTTTTATCTCTTTCCATCACAAACAACTCCTTTCCCAAAAGAGAAATAACCAGCTCTCACACATTCTTTTTTATTTCGCGACATAAGTACCGTCGTAGCGGAGGGCCGTCAAGAAACAAGCATCGCGAGACGCCGTAGGGCAGTTCTTGACGGCCAGCCGTGTAGATGGTACGCTTCGGCGCTAAATAAAAATCGGTTTGGTCTGTCTTTTTTTATTAGGACTATTTAAGCCGCGAAGATCAGCGTTCGGCCCCATTCCGTTCGTTTTTTTTCTTCCGGAATTTGATAGGTTTGTGTGTTACTTTAGGCGGAATTTCTTTTTCGTGATCCTTTTGATTTTCCTGTTCTCTTTGTTGCTGCTCCATTCTCCGCTGCGCGGCCATTCGTGTCGTTTCACCCAACTGACTGTATTGCATTACCTCAAGAGGTCCCATTCCCCGGAACGACCTTGTTTCGATATAAGGTGTTTCCGGTTCTTTTGGTGGATAATCTCGTTGTGCTGTTTGTGGTCCTTTCTGTTGTTCCCCTTGTTGTTCTCTCTGCGGTTCTACAGATTGTTCTTTTTGTGGTTCTACAGATTGTTCTTTTTGTGGTTCTACAGGCTGTTTTCTCTGCGATTCTTGCTGCTGTTCGGGTGTGGGAATCTCTACAGCCGGTCGTACCTTAATAACAGGGGTGTCCATTTCTTTTTGAGAAACTGTAATTCCCTGTTCTTTCCAATAGCGCGTATGGCCAAGAGCCTGTTCTTTCTTCTGATCGATGGATTGCGCAACCCGGAAAAAAATTCCAGCCGTTTTCGTGTAGGCATCATCAATGACGGCGCATGCCGTCTGTTCAATCGCGTCTTTGACGCGCTGCGGCGTATTTTTTACAGATACATAAGCCTCTTTAATGGTATTGGACATGTCTTCACGGAATTTTTTGATATACCAGAATCGTTTTGTCGATTCTTGAACCTTTTGTTGCAACTCGTCATAACTCTGAGCAAGGGTCTGATAACTCTGTGTCAAATGAAGTTCGTGTTTTTCCGCTGTTTCTCGAAGTTCCATAATCACACTTTGAAGTTCTTTAACCTGTGCCTCTAAACGGATTCTTTCTCTTTTTGAGATCTCAATATCCGCTCCGCGCTGCGACGCCAGCGTCTTTTGCTGACTTGAAAAATAGTCGGCAGCGTTTTGCAGCGACTGGATGACGCTTTGAAGGGCCTCTTCTTTTTCTAAAGGTGTCCGTCCCTCTGTATACGCCTTTTTGAGAATAGCGATGGCATCGCTATTTCTGTTGTATTGGATTTTAGACTCGTCCCATACCGACGGCTGCGGCACTCCGCTGTACTGTTCTGTTTCGCGATAGGCGCTCATAGACTTAATGTAGTCCCCGGCGCCCTTCGCTACCGTTTCCCGGACGGTTTCCGGGACCGTCGATTCAAGCGACGCAATTTGATTCTTCATCCCATCGGTATAGGTTTGTATCGACGATTCAATGGCCTGCCATTTCTTTATCTCTTCGTCCATTGACATTACGTGCTGTGCCATATCCTATCGCTCCATTCCTTTTTTCTGAGTGGCGTTTTGGCGCCGCCGGATCGTCTTTTTCTTCTTCGGTTTATCCGGGATAGTAATTGATCTTTTTATGGGCTTAAAATCTCGTTCCTGTGTCTTTTTTATGGTGTTTTCTGTGGTATTTTTAATGATTTGAGAAATGTTGTCCCGGGTATATTCATACCGTGGGAGATAATCTCTTTCTGACGGCCAGTTATAAAAACTCTTCCATTCCTGTGCAATCATTTGTTTCTGTTCGTCTGAATAGGGTTTTCCTAGATCCTGTAAGATTCTAAGATGGGCCGTCGTTTTAATGTCCTGATAAGACGGTTTGAATCTGGAATCAAATTGAGGATTCTTGTAGAATCTTGTTTCTTCATCAAGCGGTTTTAGTTCAAGATCCTTTAATATTTCTTCATGCTGATTTTTCTCCGCTTTTTCGATAAGATCTCTGAAATATTGATGGCTATGGTCTAGATCGACGCTGACGTTTTCTCCGACGGTCAAATTAAGGATCATATTTTTATAGAGGTCGGTATTTCTCGTAAAATCCGGCTTTTCCCATTCAGCGGTCTTTTGCGCCAATTCTTCCGGATCAAGAGTTGCTATGGCGTCCCGGAAGGGCGGCGCTTCCTTTGCTAAATAGTCGACCAGTGCCATATAGCCGTTCTGATTTTTGGCTAAATCAAAGGTGTAGCCGTCGCCTATATCCCAGCGACTACTTAGTTTAACCGGTACGTCCGGGTGGGTGATTATAACATAGGTTTTGTTGTATCCACCCATACCCAGGCTCGTGGTAGCGTCATCTTTGATTAGATCATTCATGAGTTTATTTAATTCGACCCCACTATATTCTTTTTCGCATTCATACAGCCTGCCGCCCAGCTTTTCCATCTCTTCTTCGGGTGTCATTTCCCTTGTGATGGCATCGGCGACCGTGTAATCGCAATATGAGAGGTTTCCGCCACCGATGACGATTTTCTCATCCGTCCCTGCGCCCTTTTCGACAAAGGTTATTTTCATGGAAAGTTTTTCTAAAAACTCGTCCGTTTTTGTCTTTACGGGCTCTTTTACGATTTCTTTCAGCTCTTCTTTTTCCGTACTTTTTTCGATTTCAAGATTCTTTTCAATCATATGAGTCTTGATGTAGTCCGTGATTTTTTGTGCCTCTGCCGCCGCTCGGAAAAGCTCATCAGGATCTTTTTCAACCGCCTTTGCCCAGCTTTGCAAGTAGGCAATATGACTTTCATAATGGTTTTCATCGAGGGTTATTCCGTACTCTTGAGCAAGAAACATGGAGGCCATTTCGGCCCTTAACTCTTCCTTGGCGTAGATTTCCCCGCCAAAGCCGTCCGTGTTTGTAACGCCTTCCCGGGCCATTCTTTTTTCTGCACCCGTGGAATGGGCGATTTCATGAGCAGCTGTCCCGTAAAAAGCCATAAGTCCCTTAAACTGTGACTGAGGCATCAAGTGAATGGTATCGTCTCCAATGCGATAAAAGTTACTCGATGATTGGTCATAGTAAATCTTGGCTTCACTATTGGCCAGCATCGCTTCCATGGATTCATTCCGCTGCGATTCATCAATCGTAAATTCCTTTGCCGACGGGGGTATGTTGTCCATTTGAGAGGCATTAAAGACTGTATAAGTTTTAACAAGTGGAGGGTTTAAAGGAATCTTTTCCGGTTCAAGCCTTCCGGTCTCCGGATTTTCTTTCATGACAGGAACTTTTTTCCCGTTTTCGTCTACCGTCATTTTGGTTTTTGAATACTGCCAATACTCAATAGTGTATCCCTTAGCCCCCTTTTGGATTTTTGGCTGATCCTCAAAAGGGACGCCTTCTTTTTGCAGGGATTTAACTTGCGCGAAAGTGGCCCAGCGGTTATCGGTAAATCCTTCCTGTCTGGCGACATATGATAATAGCATGTTATTAATTCCGTGATATCTGGTATCTTCTCCCTTTAGGTCTGCAATGAGATTTCGGGGCGGGTTGGAGACAACACCGGGATCCCAAAAAAACGGTTTCCCGCTCCGGATATCTTCTATAATCTTTTCGGTAAATGCTTGTCTTTTTTCTTGCACTTTTGACGGGATAGCCATAATTGTTTCTCCTTTCAGAAAATCGATAGAATATCCTTCCATCGCCGCTTATTCGGTTTCAGCTTCTTCTCTTTCAAGCTCTTCGATTTCTTCCGGCAGCAGCAGCCCGGCGTCTCTCGGATCCATTCCACCGTACATCAGCATTGTTTTTTCTACCGTCTCTTGCATAGTCATTACTGGTCACTCCTTTCTAAATCAAAATCTAAGTATCTGTCGTATCTAACAAGCCATTTTATAAGGCGTTCCGCCATATAAGGGCTTTTATCGCTCACAAGATTTTCAAAACTTATCATGCTATTGTAGGCATCACGGTAAAAATAGCCGTCATAGTATTTATATTTGCCATAAGCGATAGCCCGTACCGCCTCCATCGGGCTATTAAAGAGGCTGTTTATGGTCTCCTCATCGTTTTCGTAGATGATAGATAGCGGGTGATCCGTATCTCGGCAATATTCATTCCATAGCGAGATGACGTCCATTTCATCCATCCCAATTAATTTAGCGGTTAAAAAATTCTTTAATTCGTCGGGTCTTAATGACATTACTTCTTCCGGTGTCATCGACTCATCCCCTTTCCGGCTCTCGCTGCCGACTTTTTTAAAATTTTTTTTGTCTGATTTTTCGGCGGCCCGATATACCGATCAAGGCCGTATACTTTGCTGTGCAGTACAGTTTTGTTTTTCCGGAGACTTTCAATCCAGCTGGGTAACAAATCTATAGCATCACGAGACTGTTCTTTTTTATTGAAATAATTGAAAAACATTTTTTCCGCACCTAGCATGACGATGCAATCTCTTACGGATTGATTGCTTTGCAGGCTCTTTGAAACAACGAGATCCTTAAATTCTTGTTCAGTCCGGAGAAGCATGCTTTCGGCTGCATGGTAAGCTTTATAGGCTTTATTTCGCCGATCCGTATTTTCGCTGAACTCCCTGATGGATCCTTTTTCAAGCTCTGAATATTCCTTCCATGTCCGTTCTGCTTTCTGTGCCAATTCTTCGAATAACAGTTGCCGGATCTCATCGGTATACAAATGGTCATACAGTAATTCTCGTGTCGTTCTCTTTTTTTGTTCTTCAAGAAGATGTTCAAACTGCTGATTTATTTGCTTGGAATCCATTGTCGTCATATCAATTTCATCTAATAATTTGTAAAAGAACTGATCCAGACGCTCTTTGAATTTTTCGCCGGCAGCTGCCGATATAATAGACTGCCGGGTGTTGTAATTTTCTTCTTCATTTAACTTTTTGAGTTTTGAATGCTCTGATGGTGCAATCCGATAGGTATAGTCGGGACAAGCTTTTTCGATGATTTCTTCCACCTCTAACCGGGATTCTTCACGGTGCATCCAATGATCTGCCATATGCAGGGCTTCTTCTACGGAATCTCCATACCCTTCGCAATCAAGTGTCATAAGCAGTCCCTTTTGAGCTTTAGCGGCATCTATGTCCTCGATATAAGGCTCTGCGGAATACCGGGAATAATCTACGGCATACCCTTGGATGATGTGGGGGTTTGCAGGACATGGATACCCATAGACAACTTTTCCGCCAGCTGCTATGAGCATGTTTTCGGTGATATCGTAAGTACGCTGTAGTCCCCATATTTTTCGTTGAGTCATAGTCTTCTCCTTTCGTAAAAAAGCTCAAAAAAAAGCACTATTCAGCCTGCGTCGCTATTTTCTGTGATCTGAATAGTGTTTATGATTTCAATATAAATATGGCCTAATTCAGGGCGCAAAATAACCTCGAGTCCCTCGCCATGAGCCCGAATTTCCGAACTGTTTATTTCATTGATCGTTAGCTGGTGTTTCTGATTTTGTGATTGGAGGATAAGGTATGCCATGGGTATGCCTCTTTTCTTTACAAATCAAACATGTTTTTGCTACTTGCCTTTTCTGATTCTTCTCTTATTTCTGCGCATGTCTCTTGATATTTTTCCTGCACTAATCGAACGAGTTTTTGCCCGTATTTAGGATCTACCCGGTTTAAACTATGCTGCTGGATAACTCTGGCAGCTTTTTCCGGCTCGATATCTCCTTTAATCATTACGTTATGCAGAAAAAGCTTATCGGCATCTTCCTGCATAACGGTGTTTTTAATGGATCGCCGGCGAATGAACTGCTTGTATAAGTCGGATAATTTTGTTTTCATTGGGATATTCCTTTCTAAAATTCATAGTCAAAATATACCCGTCTTGGCCTTTCTGAATCTCTTTTGGGATGTGATTTAAGCCATTCTTGAAAATCCCGCTGCACATCAGGATCTTGGGATGCTCGAATAATGTCCCAGCATATAGGGGTTGTATCAATATGAAATTGGTCGTCTAATTTTATTTTTCGCTGTGCTTCCATTTGATGTTCCGCCCTTTGCCATTTGTTGCTCATTTGGTGACTTATAATTTAAAAAAATACAAACTAGATGGTCGATAGGTGTTTCTAGTGTGCGCGATAATATGTTGATTTCGGTGATATCCGGAATCTTTTTCCCATTAGTTATTTTGTTTAACCGTTGCTTTGTCCATCCCATGTACCGCGCGCAAGCTGATTCAGTCTTGAATTTAGCATAAATTAAATCACTCAAATGTTTGTTTTTTGCCATAATATCCTCTCCTTTTTTGTCATCCATTTGGTGACTTAATTCATTATATAATTTCTCATCGCTTTTGTCAATCATTCGGTGACTGCAAGTATGCTGTCCCTATTTTGTTGACACTTTATGTTGTCTATGATTTAATTAACATAGTTGATTGCAAAGGAGACCGCCATGCGAGAACAATTCGGAACAAAACTAAAAAAAATACGAATGGAAAAAAATATGTCACAAGACGAGATGGCCACGTTTTTAGGCACTTCAAAGCAGGTAATTAGCAGATATGAAACAAATCAAAGAACACCTAAAATTACGACGGCACAAGAGTATGCTATTAAATTAAATGTACCCTTGATATACTTAATTGACGATACCGTCACATCATTCGGTCCGCCCGGGAATAATAATTCTAATAGCTCAATTTCCCTGTCCTCTGAACGTCATATGCCTTCGGAAGATCTTGAAATTTTGTCTTTATACACGCAATTAGACGAGATTGATAAGGCGGAAATACGTGGAGAAATAAAAGGTATGTTACGTGCTGATAAGTACACTGATGCTCGAAAAAAGGGGGATACTGAACAGGTTAAACAGAATCCCCCAAAAGGCGGGGTCGGATAATTTTAGTGAATTTCCGAAAGTATTAATATTATGGTGTCGCCGATATACAATACGTGAAATATCCGGGATGGAACCGGATTGTATACAATAAAGGACGTATTTCAGTTGAGTCCACCATATGAGAAAGCTGATAGCCATCGCATTTGTGCGGTGGCTATTTTTATGTGACCCCCAAAAGTCAGATGCCTTTGACCCCTTTTTGACCCCCTGAATAAAAATTATTCCCCACCATTTACGACGGTGCTGTAAGGAATATGAGCTGGATAAGGATTCAGTTGTAAAATACCATTTTATAACTGAATAGGATAATAATAATCACAAAAACGCATTCTGCAATCTTGAAGCTATTTTAACTGTCAGCATTTGCAAAAAAAGAATACCTGTTCTATATTTTTCCCAACGATTGACAACTAACTCGTCCTATTTTATACTACAATCAACTTGAAAATCATATTATATATGGTTTTGGATGGGACGTGTTACGACATGTCCCTTATTTTTTATCTTTTTTCATATTCAAAAAAAGTGGTTGTTGCAAAAATCGCAACAGCCACTCATCATGACGCTATGCCTCAGAAAACGCAGAAGAAAAGCGTTTTATACTACAACTTAGCGGATATTATTTCCGCTGGATATCCGATAAAACGATTTTAAACGCAAAAACATCCCTCACTACTCAAACGGTAGTGAGGGATGTTTGCTTTTCACATTACAAGTGATACGGTTCATGTCGGGATATTTTAATAGCCCGGTAGATTTGTTCAATCAGGATCAGGCGTATCATCTGATGGGTCAAGGTGATGCGGCCAAAGGAGATGCATTTGTCGGCTTTTCTGCGGACGATGTCGCTGAGGCCGAAGGGACCGCCGATGATGAAGGAGATTTCACTGCAGCCGTAAAGGGCCAGTTCTGAAAAGGATTCTGCCAGTTCTTCCGACGATACGAGCTTGCCGCCTACGTCGAGGGCCATGAGGTGCGATCCTTCCCGGACGTGGCGCAGCATCTTTTCCCCTTCTTTATCGAGGACCTGTGCCTTTTGGGCCGGCGATGGGTTGTCAGGCATCTTTTCTTCGGGCAGGACAGTCACGGTGACGTCGCCGTAAGGACGGAGGCGCTTCAAGAATTCATCGATTCCGGCCGTAAGGTACTTCTCCTTGATTTTTCCGATGGTGATGAGATGGTATTTCATCAGTTGCCGCTCACATCGTCGTCAGCCGAATCGGTCTGCGGGCTTTCCTGGAGAACGATGGTGGCTTCACGGTTCATGCCGTTCCGCGTGTAGTCAACAGTGACGGAATCACCGACTTTATGCTTATCCATGACGCTCTGGAGGGATGCAAAGTCCTTCACGTCCGTGCCGTCCAACTTAACGATGACGTCACCGTGCTGGAGTCCGGCCTGATCGAGAGGACCACCGGGAACGACGCGGTAGACGTAGATGCCCTGAGCATTAAGCTGCATGCCGAAGCGAGCTGCCATCTGCTGGTCAAGGCCGTAGAGACCGAGGTACGGGCGGACAACTTTACCGTTGGTGATGAGGTCCTGTAAGATCGGACGAGCTGCATTGATCGGAATGGCAAAGCCTAAGCCTTCGACGCCTTCCTGAGAAATCTTGGCACTGTTGATACCGATGACCTTGCCGTCAGCATCGACTAAGGCGCCGCCGGAGTTGCCGGGGTTAATGGCTGCGTCAGTCTGGATGAGCTTCATGCTCTGGCCTTCCGCACCGATGGTCCGGTTGAGGGAGCTGATGACGCCGACCGTAACCGTTCCCTGGAATTCAAGACCCAAGGGGTTGCCGATGGCAATGGCCGGTTCGCCGACCTGAAGGGAGTCACTGTCGCCAAATTCAGCGACCGGCAGATTATCCATGTTGATTTTTACGACGGCTAAGTCCGTTCTGGCATCGCGGCCGACGACGGTACCTTCCGTGCTCTGTCCGTCAGCCAGGGAGACGATGACCGTCTTAGCCGTGCCGACGACGTGATTATTGGTAACGATGTAACCGGCCTTATCGAAGATGACACCGGAGCCGACGCCTTCGCCGACGAGGACTTTACGGTTGAACATGTCGCGGTTATAGACCTTGGTCGTAATGCCGACAACAGCCGGGCTTACTTTCTTAGCCGCCTGAACGACAGCCGTATTGCGGGCATTCGAAATGGATTCCGACTTTTCCGGTTCCTGAAGCTGGTTCGTCGTCCCCTGGTAGGTCCCGCTCGGTGAAAAAAAGGTATCGCGAAGCTTAAAGCCCCCAAAGACGCCGCCGGCGATGAGGATTACGGCAACGATGGCCGTAAGGATACGTTTGTGCTGCATACTTAGTCACTACTCCTTTCCTGAAAGCGGACGCTGCCGTCTTGGCAGGCCAGCCGCAATAAAATATCTTGACCCATGACGCGGCCGGACTGAGCGAGCACCGTGCGCATCGTATGGAGAGCCAGAGACGGGGTGTTGTTCTTCTCACTGCGGTGAGCCAGAAGGACCCGCATGAGGCCTTTCGTCGGAAGGGATGCCAAAAAGGCTGCCGCCGTCTTGTTGGACAGGTGGCCCCAGCGTCCGAGTATCCGCTGCTGAAGGGCATAGGGATAAGGACCGTTTCGGACCATCTCTTCATCGTGATTGGATTCTAACACCAGGATGTCGGCATAAGCCGCAGCCGCTGCCACATCGGGGCTGACATACCCCAAATCCGTCGCCAAGGTGATTTTGGCATCGCCGTGGCGAAGGCTGTAGCCGACGGGACGGGCCGCATCATGGGAGATGGCAAAAGGCGTCACCTCTATATCTTTCAAGGCCACGCGCCGCGTCAGGCGGACAAAGCGATGGTCAAAGCCATCGGTCTTCCGTCCCATAGCCTGCCACGTTTCGGCCGTCGTGTAGACTGGCATATCAGTCCGCTTTAACAGCGTCGCCAATCCTCCCACGTGGTCTGAGTGTTCATGCGTAATAAAAACAGCATCGAGGTCACCGAGAGCGCAGCCGTAACGCTTGAGACCTTTCTCAATACGGCGGCAGCTGATACCGGCATCGATGAGGATATTCGTCTTTCCGCAGCGAATATAAGCCGCATTGCCCTTGCTGCCGCTGGCCAGCATACTGACCAGGCAGTCGCCGGACCTCGCTTCGCCGCCGAGGTTGGGGATGGCATCCATCGACGGTTCCGGCACCGTTACTTTTGTTTCACAGCCGGCTTCCCGCCTTGCCTCCTGAATGGACAAGGCCATTTCCTGGAGCTGCCGTTCACATTCAGTCATTAAGTCCCTCCTTCCCATGATTCAAAAAAAACCATCGTTCCGGAATAATTCCAAACGATGGTCTGTGTGGTGGGCCTAGGTGGACTCGAACCACCGACCTCACGCTTATCAGGCGTGCGCTCTAACCAGCTGAGCTATAGGCCCATTTCCTAACGACTTGTTTAGTATACCACAGATACAGAACGTGTCAAGAAAATTATTCCAAATCCTTTACATTTTATTTATCCTATGCAGTCAAACGGCCCTCTCCCTTTAGATAACCGGCCGTCTTCAGCGATACTGGGCCATGAGCTTTTCAAAGGCCGCAAAGGAACGCCGAATCATATCGGGATCGACGCAGTAAGAAATGCGGACGTAGCCCGGGCAGCCGAAGCTGTCTGCCGGCACGATGAGAAGGTTCAGTTTCTTGGCCTTATCGGAAAAGGCCTTGGCATCCGGTTCCGGCGATTTGACGAAGAGATAAAAGGCACCGCTGGGATAGACGCAGTCATAACCCATTTCTTTTAAACCATTATACAATAACTTCCGGTTTTGGTCATAGACGTCGACGTCGCTCGTTTGGCCCATACATTTCAAGATGACGTCCTGGAACAGATGGGGTGCGCAGACAAAGCCCATGAAGCGGCCGGCACCGCAGACTGCCGTATATACCTCTTTAGAAGCGGTGACGCAGTCGGGAACGAGGATGTAGCCAATGCGTTCGCCCGGAAGGCTGAGGGACTTGCTGTAGGAATAGCAAATGATCGTGTCGCGGTAAAACTTCGGTACATAGAGAATGGGAAGGCCATCGTAAATGATTTCACGGTACGGTTCATCGGAAATGAGGTAAATGGGATGGCCGATTTCCTTCGATTTTCGTTCGAGGAGGGCGGCCAACTTTTCATACGTTTCGGCCGAATAGACGACGCCTGACGGATTGTTGGGCGAATTGACGATAATGGCCCGCGTCTTCGGCGTAATGGCCTGTTCCATGGCATCGAGAGAAATCTGGAAATGCTCCGTATCAGGCGGCAAAATGACCGATTTAGCCCCGGCATTCTGCACAAAAACTGTGTATTCCGGGAAGAACGGAGCCACCAAGATGACTTCATCAGAAGGGTCTTCGACGATGGCCTTGAGACTGATGACCAAAGAGGCCGCCGCCCCGCAGGTCATATAGAAATTGTCGGCCCGTACATCGGCGCCGTAGGTCTTATTCATAAAATCAGCCAAGCCCTGACGGACGGGGCCGTCGCCGGCTGCCGCCGTATAGCCGTGGATAGCTGCCGATTCGCGCTCGCGCAAAATATCTTCAATCGCTTCACGGACACAGGACGGAGCCGGAACGGTGGGATTTCCGATACTGAAGTCAAAGACATTGTCCTTGCCGACGACGGCTGCCTGTTCCTGGCCATAGGCAAAGAGGTCGCGGATGACCGAAGCCTGAGAACCGAGGGCGTACATTTCTTTTGATGCCATACTCACACAACTCCTTTAGCAATAAATATATTCTATTATATATCGCCCAAAAAAAGAAAACAATCTTGTGTTATAATAATAACGATAAAAAAACGAAAGGAAGACCTTCATGAAAAAACAAAGTCCCTACGTCTATCTCTTTACGATGGGCCATTTTTCCGTCGACTGGGCACAAGGCGCCATTCCGGCCCTCCTGCCCTACTTCATTACGACCTGCAACCTCAGTTACCAAGACGGCGCGACACTCATTTTTGCCAACATGCTCTTATCCTCGGTGTCGCAGCCGATCTTCGGATATTACTCCGATAAGATTTCAAAACCCTGGTTCGTTCCCTTAGGGCCCATCCTCTGCGGGATCTGCCTGACCCTTCTCGGTTTTACGCAGAACTACTGGCTCATCTTCCTCTTCTCCATGTTCAGCGGCTTCGGCTCCTCCATCTATCATCCCGAAGCAGCCCGCATGGTCAACAACATCGCCGGCGATCAAAAAGGCAAGGCCTTAGGATCCTTTTCCGTCGGCGGCAATGCCGGCTTTGCCGTAGGACCGATCGTCGCCGGTGCCTGTGCCTATGCCTTTGACATCCGCGGTCTTGCCATCTTCGGCGTCGTCAACACCATCCTGGCCCTCATCATCTACAACCGTATGCCTCACATCCTGTCCCTCGTACAGGAATCCAAAAAAGCAGAACAAAAAGCCCATCCCGGCGAAGTCAAGGAAAACGAATGGGGTGCCTTCAGCCGTCTGTCGGTCATCATCTTCGTCCGTTCCATCGGCTTTACACTCTGCAACGCCTTCATTCCCCTCTTTTGGATCAACGTCCTCCACGCTGCCCCGACGACAGGGAGTCTCGCCTTATCAATCCTCTTCTCCATGGGCGTCGTCATCACCTTCCTCGGCGGCATCCTGGCCGATCGCTTCGGCTTCATCCGCATTCTGCGCGGGGCCATGCTGCTCATGATTCCGTCCATGTTCTTCCTGGTCAACAGCACCAATATCGTCACGGCGACATTACTGCTCCTGCCCGTCGCCTTCTCCCTCTTTGCCGCCTACAGCCCTATCGTCGTCTTAGGACAGACCTACCTTGGGAAAAATGTCGGCTTTGCTTCCGGCATCACCCTGGGCCTTACGACGACCATCGGCGGACTGGTCTCACCCCTTGTCGGCTGGGGTGCCGACCAATGGGGCCTGACAACAGCCCTGCAAATCCTCTGGATTGCCGCCGTCATCGGCTCCATCTTCGCCTTCCTCATCCCCGTACCAAAGGCTTGGAAAAATCTGCACAGTTAAGAAAACCATTGAAGCTGTCCCTTTAAGCAACAGATTATCCCCCTGACATTGGACAAAAAATCCAAAGTTTAGGGGGATTTTTATAGTATATGCCCTTTTAAGGCTAAGCTTCATGCAGCTCAACCGATACGTAAGCACCCGAGGAAACACACGGCGGATTCAGTCCGGCAACCTACGTACTTAGCCATGCCGCTGCATAGAAAAACCACCGCAGCCTGTTTGCTGCAGTGGTTATGTCTAACTTTTTGGGGTATATCATTTTTAGCCGTTCATATGCGTCTTACCATAGTTTGGTTCCAGCCGGGCCGGTACTTCATCCAACCGTTGGCAGCATTGCCAAGCCAACTGCTGCACCTCTTCGGGAATCGTCACAAGGTCCGGGATCCATACGGACGGGATTCCTGCGGCATGAGCTGCCAGGATGCCGCTTTCTGAATCTTCCAGAACCAGGGCATCTTCCGGTGCAATGCCGGCCTTGTCACAAGCCATGAGAAAGATATCGGGTTCCGGTTTTCCATGGGCTGCTTCTTCTCCGCTTTGGACGACGGTGAAGAAGGAATCGATAGCTGTCTTTTTCAGCAGATACTCAATGAGTTTCCGCGGTGACGACGAGGCAACAGCACAGAGGATGCCCTGTTCTTTCGCGTATTCCAAGATATGGAGTAATCCCGGTTTCATAGGAATATCATGGGTGCGGTAGTACTCCAGCTGCAGTTCTATCTTCTCCTTGCACACCCGGTCATAGGGATAAGTCGGCCCAAAGGCATTTTCACAGGTAGAGCGGACGCGCAGGTTGTCACGGCCCAACATGAGATCAAATACATCACGTCCCATTTTGAATCCGTAACGGGCCGATACGTCCCGCCAACACTGATAGGAAATAATTTCCGTATCGAACATAGTTCCATCCAGGTCAAACACAAACAGCTTTCGTCTATCCATATATCCTCCTCAGCCACGATACCCTGGGGCATCGAAATTACGAAGAGCCTGTATACAATGAGTAATCTCACGTTGTACAGACTCTTTCTTACTGTACAATGGACAATTTATTTTGTCAAATCAAGGGAACGTATTTTTTCACGCAGGCCCAGCACAGCCGATGGACTTACAGAAAGCTCATCGACACCCATGCGAAGAAACAGTTCTGTCAAGGTAAGATCTGCGCCTAATTCACCGCAGATACCAACCCAGATGCCAGCCTTATGGCCGTTTTGAATGGTCTGTTCAATGAGACGCAGTACCGCCGGATGATGGGCATCAAAGAAGGAATCGAGTGTCGTCTGCTGACGGTCGATAGCCAGTGTGTACTGAGTCAGGTCATTGGAGCCGATGCTGAAGAAATCGACTTCCTTTGCCAGCTCGTCACTCATGACCGCTGCCGCCGGCGTTTCAATCATGATGCCCACTTCCATATGGCGATCATAGGGTAGTCCCTGTTCATCCAGTTCTGCCCGAACGTCTTGTAAAAGGGCCTTACAGCGCTTCACTTCATCTACCGAGATAATCATCGGGAACATGATGGCAATTTTTCCGAAGGCGGACGCCCGGCAGAGGGCTCGGAGCTGAGTTTTAAAGAGATTAGGCCGTGTCAGACAGATGCGGATGGCCCGCATGCCCATGGCCGGGTTTTCTTCCGGCGCCAAGTTAAAATAATCCACCTTTTTATCAGCGCCAATATCGAGCGTCCGGATGACAACCGTTTTGCCCTCCAAGGTCCGGGCTGTCTTTTTGTAGGCTTCGAATTGTTCTTCTTCCGTCGGATAATCCTTGCGGCCGAGATAGAGAAATTCGCTACGGAACAGCCCGATGCCTTCCGCATCATTTTGGAGCACTTGCGGCAGGTTTTCCGTATTGCCGATATTGGCAAAGACATTGATTTTTTTGCCATCAAGGGTCACCGATTCAAGTCCCCGTACTTGTTCTAATTTAGCATGCCGTTCGTCTTCTTCAGCCTTCTTCGCCTTCATCTTTTCCAGGGTGTCGTCATCGGGATCGATATAAACCATGCCCGTAGTCCCGTCGATGATTGCCAACATGCCGTCTACGTCCTGATGAAGCTGTGTTCCCGTGCCTACGACAGAAGCAATACCCAGTGTACGGGCCAGGATAGCCGTATGCGAGCTCGTGCTTCCGCCGGAGGTGACGAAGCCAATAAGCTTATCCGTATCGAGCTGGAGCGTTTCGCTCGGTACGAGGTCATCGGCTGCAATAATGACTTCACCATACTTACTGAAATCGACGCCCTGACCGCCGCACAATTCCATCTGCACGCGACGGGAAATATCGAGGACATCGGCCGCACGGCCCTGCATGTAGGCATCCTCCATAGATCGGAACATTTCGGCAAACAACCGGGCCGTCTGTTCTACCGCAGCTTCGGCATTCATATTTTTATCCTGAATCAGTCCTTCAATGGATTCGATATAGTCGTCATCTTCCAGCATCATTTGATGGACTTCAAAGACGGCAGCCTGCTCTTCGCCTACCTTTTGAACGGCCTTATCATAGAGCATGCGCAGTTGTTCCACAGCCTTTTCTCTAGCTCCATGAAAGCGTTTGACTTCGTCTTCAACACTTTCTATTTCATGGACAGCTGTAGATATCGTGTTTCGATGAAAAAGTGCCAGCGGTCCAATGGTGATGCCGCGAAAGACGCTTTTCCCCATTAACGTAATCATACGAAATTACCTCCTCCAAGGGGTACATAAAAAGAAGAGGAGACCTATACAACAAGGCTCCTCTTGTTCGTTACTTTGAGAGGTTTGCCTTAAAAGAAGGGCCCCTTCTTAGTAAACCTTCCTATTACATTCCCAGTGCATGGACCAATTCATATTCGTTTTCATCGATACCGAACTGAAATTGGCCAGCTTCCTCATAAGGCGTGGCAACGATGTTGTCGTGGATAAGACCGACGACGGCCCCCGTACCGCCAGACAGCAGATATTCTACAGCCTTCTGTCCAAAAAGGCTGGCCATCTTCGCATCGCGGGCACTCGGTGCGCCTCCGCGCTGGAGATAGCCCAAAACGGTCAGGCTGGGATTCATTTCCGGATGATGCGCCTTCATATACTGAAGGACCTCGGCTCCGCTCACAGCGCCTTCCGCCGTAATGATGATGCTGTTCTTTTTCCACTGCTTATGAGATGCTTCCAGATGGTGGGACACTTCTTCCATGGACATCTTCTTTTCCGGTATCAAGACGATTTCAGCCCCACAGGACAGTCCCGATTCCAAGGCGATGAAGCCTGCATGGCGCCCCATGACTTCGATGATGGCCACGCGGTCATGAGAAACAGCCGTATCCCGGATTCGGTTCACTGCCTCTAATACGGTGTTGACAGCCGTATCATAGCCCAAGGTATATTGCGTTCCTGCCATATCGTTATCGATAGTGCCGGGAATCGTAACCGTCGGCAGCCCCATTTCACTCAGCTTTTCAGCGCCTTTCATGGAGCCGTTGCCGCCGATGACGACAAGGGCATCGATGTGATTCTGCACGAGCCAGTTATAGCCTTTCAGCCGCCCTTCTTGGGTCATGAATTCTTCAGAACGAGACGTCCGTAAATGCGTACCGCCGCGATGGATGATACCGCCTACAGAGCGACGATTCAAAGCCAAGCTTTCGCCGTGGATCAAGCCTTCATAGCCACGCTGTATGCCTTCCACCGTCAGGCCCTTATAGATGGCATACCGAGTCACGCTGCGGATGGCAGCATTCATGCTGGGAGAATCGCCGCCGCTTGTTAATACTCCAATTTTATTAATCACTGTCGTCAGATCCTTTACGTATCCATTTCCTTAACCATATTGAGCCGTTCTGCATGACGGCCGCCGTCGAAGCCGGTCGTGAGGAAAAGACGGACGATTTCGATGGCCAGTCCCGGACCGATGACACGACCGCCCATGGTGAGAATGTTGGCATCGTTGTGGCGCCGGCAGTATTCTGCAGAAAACATGTCGTGGCAAAGAGCCGCCCGGATTCCATGAACCTTGTTGGCTGCAATACCGATACCGATGCCCGTTCCGCAAAGGAGGATACCTCTGTCGTATTCACCGGCGGCTACGGCTTCGGCTACTTTTTTTGCAATGACCGGATAGTCGCACCGTTCCGACGTGTGGGTACCTGCATCGGTATAGGCAATACCTTCTTTATCTAAATACTCTATAATTGATTTTTTTAATTCAAAACCGCCATGGTCGCTGCCAATGATGAGTTTCACCGCTATCTGCCTCCTAATCACATACGTAGTATTAACTTATTTCGTTTCAGCCGCTTTTACGATGGCCGCTGCTGTAAGGCCATATTTTTCTAATAATTCTGCCGGTTTACCGGACTGGCCAAAGCAATCGTCAACGCCGATAAAGTCCTGCTTGACCGGGCAATGGCGTACTAATACTTCACTGACAGCCGATCCCAGTCCACCGATGACGCTGTGTTCTTCGCAGGTAACGATATGGCCTGTCATCTTAGCCGTTTCTATGACGAGTTCTTCATCCAAGGGTTTCAGCGTATGGATGTTGATGACCCGGGCATGGATTCCCTTGGCTTCCAAGGCATCTGCAGCTTCCAACGCTTTAGCAGCCATGATGCCCGTCGCGATGATGCCGACGTCACTGCCTTCACGTAAAATTTCGCCTTTCCCCCACTGGAATTGATAGGAATCATCGTGGATATCAGGCACTTCGGCACGGCCGAGACGAATGTATACAGGGCCTTCATAGTCGACAGCGGCTTTCAAGGCTTCCTGCGCTTCTTTCGCATCGGCCGGATTGATGACAGTCATATTGGGCAGGCTGCGCATGAGTGAAAGGTCTTCAATCGCCTGATGGCTGCCACCGTCTTCACCGACGGTAAGGCCGGCATGGGTTGCAGCAATCTTAACATTTAACTTAGGATAGCAAATAGAATTGCGGATCTGTTCAAAGGCACGGCCCGTTGCAAAGATAGCAAAAGTGCTGGCAATGGGAATCTTGCCGGCTGTCGCTAGTCCTGCTGCCGTCCCCATCATATCCGCTTCAGAAATGCCCATATTGAAATAGCGTTCTGGAGCTGCCTTCTTAAACGAAGCTGATTTCGTCGCATTCCCTAAGTCCGCGTCCAATACGACGACGCGGGGATTTTTATATAATTCAGTTTCCAGCAGCTTCCCATAGGCTGCCCGAGTTGCCATAGCCATTACGCTTCGCCTCCTTCTCCCAGTTCTTTCAGAGCCTGGGCGCACTGTTCCGGTGATGGAGCCTTGCCGTGCCATCCCACTTGATTTTCCATGAACGAAACGCCTTTGCCCTTGACGCTGTGGCTGATGACAGCCGTCGGTTTATCCTTGACGCTCTTGCCGGCAGCAATAGCTCCGCGGATTGCCTCGTAATCATGACCGTTAATTTCGATGACATTCCAGCCAAAGGCCTTAAATTTGTCACTGACAGGATTGACGGTCATGACTTCGTCGTTGGTACCATCGATCTGAAGTCCGTTGCAGTCGACGAAAAGCATGACATTGTCGAGATGATAATGGGCTGCGCTCATGGCAGCTTCCCAAATCTGACCTTCCTGGATTTCACCGTCGCCGGCAATGACATAGACCTGCCATGGGGCCTTATCCAGTTTTGCTGCCAGTGCCATTCCGTTAGCTGCTGAAAGGCCTTGCCCCAGCGATCCTGTTGACATGTCGACGCCAGGAACCTTTTTCATATCCGGGTGGCCCTGCAGCATGGCACCGGTCTTACGAAGCTTCCAGAGCTCTTCTTCGGCAAAATAGCCGCGTGCCTGGAGCGCTGCATACAACGCCGGTGCTGCATGGCCCTTGGAGAGGACGAAGCGGTCGCGGTCCGCCATTTTCGGCTGTGCCGGATCGATATGCATCGTTTCAAAATAGAGGACGTTCAAAATATCGATGATGGAAAGGGATCCGCCGGGATGACCGGATCCGGCCTCGGTCAGCATGCGCACGATGTTGCGGCGCAACTGACGAGCGCGTTTTTCCGTTTCCATTTTCACGGTATTGCAATCTATGTTCATACGAAAACCTCCTGAATGGGATATTACGTCATAACACGCCGGCCCAGACCGGCGTGTCTACGACTACTTTTTTCTATTAGCCAATCGGATGCATGACGATTTTTGTGGCTTCGCCGCTCTTCAGCATTTGATAGGCTTTATCCCATTCGTCGATACCTACTTCATGGGTAATCATCTTATCAGCGTTGATTTTGCCTTCGCTCATGAGCTGCAGCGTCGGTTCCCAATCGTGCGTATTCTGGCTGCGGCTTCCGTATACGACCAATTCTTTTTGAATGATCTTGGAGAAGTCTACGGGTACTTCGTCTTTGGCAAATAAGCCAATCTGTACGTACTGCCCTTTCTTACGGAGCAAATCCATGCCGGACTGCATGGAGGGAACGGCACCGGTGCAGTCATAGCAGACATCAGCGCCATAACCGTTGGTCAGTTCATTGACAAGAGCTTTGACGTCATCTTTCTGTACATCGACGATGTATTCTACGCCAAATTTTTCCTTGGCAATCTTCAAACGGCCCATATCTGAAGTAAGGCCGGTCATGATGACACGGCCGCCGCGGGCCATGACGACTTGTGCCGTCAAGAGACCGATCGGCCCGGGACCCAGGACGAGGACGATATCTCCCGGTTTTATATCGGCTTTATGTACGCCATGGTAAGCGCAGCAGGCAGCTTCCGTAATCGAGGCCTGACGAGTGGTTACATTTTCCGGCAGGATGTGGCAGCTCTGGGCACGGGCCAGGATATACTGTGCCATGGCACCGTCCTGCTGTGTCCCAAGGCCTTTGCGGTGAGAACAAAGGTTGTATTCGCCAGCCTGGCAATATTCGCAGGTACCGCAGACTTCAAAGGTCGTTTCACTGGTAACCCGGTCGCCTACCTTGACGTTGGTCACGCCGGGGCCTACTTCTGCAACGACGCCGGCAAATTCGTGACCGATAGTGAGGCCTTTGGCGTTGACGTTGTAGTGACCTTCATACGTGTGAATATCACTGCCGCAAATGCCGATATATTCTACCTTAATTTTTACCTGGCCTTCGCCGGGATTCGGTTCCGGTTTATCGATAACAGCCCAATTACCTGCGCCTTCTTGCATCTTAACGAGTGCTTTCATGATAACTACCTCCTATAAAAATACACTTTTATGAATTTAAATTCTAATTTTAGTGGAAAATATCTTAAAAATAGTCAAAAAAATAGATGCAGGGCGGTTTTACGCCCTGCACGGGCATATAATTATGCAAACAATGCAAAGATCTGGAAGATGATGAAGTTGACGAAGTTACCTGCCTGGTCAATGGAAGAAATGAGAGCGGCGCCGTCAGGCATCTTAAACTGTGCCATGAGGCCCATGGACGTCTGGAATTCAGCCATAAACGAAGCAATGAGTAAGGATATGCTGATAACAACGACGCCGGCGATGACGGAGTGAATGATGTTGCCGCGGGCTGCAGCTACGATCATCGCAACGAAGAAGGGAATGGTCGCCAAGTCGCCAAAGGGCAGTACGATGTTTCCGGGAAGGATGACCGCCATTAACAAGGTAAGCGGGACGAGAATCAGGGCCGTTGCGATAACAGCAGGATGGCCGGTCGTAACCGCTGCGTCGAGACCGATGTAAATCTTAGCATTTTCCGAGTCTTCGCCAAAGCGTTTCTGTAAAAATTCACGAGCCCCTTCCGAGATGGGAATCAAGCCTTCCATAAGAAGCTTAACCATACGCGGCATGAGAACCATGACGCCGGCCATAGCCATGCCGACCTGGATGATTTTACCGGGATTATAGCCGGCAAGCGCACCGATGATGATACCTAAGAACAAGCCCATGAAAATCGGTTCGCCGAAGATACCGAAGCGTTTCTGAATAGAAGCCGGGTCCGCTTTGAGGTCTTTGATGAAAGGAATCTTCTGGATAAGCCAGATAAGCGGAACGCCGAGGGTGGCATAGGAAGCTGCCGAACCGGTCGGAACGGAAATCCCTTCGAGGCCGAAGTATGTTTCCATATACGGTGCCGTCCAGTCAGCAATTTTCAAGATGGCGATTTCGAAGAGAACAGCGGCAAGGATAGCCATGATGAAGCTGTTCGACAAGGCATAAACGCAAGCACCGCAGAAAGTGAAGTGCCAGTAGTTCCAAATATCGACGTCCATCGTCTTCGTCGTCTTGGTGACGAGCATGACGAAGTTTACTAACAAGCCGATTGGGAGAATCGCCGCTGCAATCGGCGATGCCCAAGCAATACTTGCCGATCCCGGCCAACCGACATCGATAGCCGTCAGCTGGATGCCGAAATTGGCAACCATAGCCTGTGCTGCCGGTCCCAAGTTATCAACTAACAAGGCGACAACTAAATTGATTCCTACAAAACCAACGCCGATAGTCAGGCCGGAGCGGAAGGATTCTGCCGGTTTAACACGGAACAGTAAGCCGATGAAGAAAATGAATACTGGTAAAATAACGGTAGGCCCAAGAGCTAAGAATGCTTGTACCATGGGTGTTAATTGTTCCATTTTATGAAACCGCCTTTATAAGACACCTCTATTAACTTTTTAATTCTTCGATAATTTTTGCAATGGCTTTGTCTTTTCCAATTCCCGTAAGGAAGGGGCGGCCATCGATGACGGGGAATTTATACTGGTCCTTATCGACGACGGTCGTCGTGATCAAAAGATCAGCCCGATCGGCATAGCCGGGTACTTCCATCATTTTGCACTGAATCATATTGATGTCTAAGTTGTGTTCCTTAGCAATTTTCTGTACGGCGCTGTTGACCACCGTAGAGGTAGCAATACCGGTACCACAAGCAATTAAAACTGTTTTTTTCGTATTCATGATAAGTTCCTCCTTATACACTATTATTCTGCTGAGTTGTTAAAGACACGTTCTTTTATGAAGTTTACGATGCTCTGTTTATCATTTTGCGTTTTCAGATAGGTCAACGCATCTTCATCTTGGAAAACCCCCATGAGGTTCTGCAGGAGATCGATTTGTGCGTGCGGCTCTTTCATAGCTAACATGACAACGAGATCGACGGAAACCGTTTCTTCATCGTCACCCATGATGACAAAGTCGACGGGCTTCGTTAAACGCGCGAAACAGATAGCCGGTTCATTTACGTGTTCGGCATCCGTATGGGGAATCGCTACCCCTCCTGCGATAGTCGGCAGGCCGGTAGCAAAGACTTTTTCCCGGGCAATGACAGCGTCTTTATAACTATCCTTGACATACCCCAGTTTTTGCAAATGACATGCTAACTGTTCTAATAAATCAAATTTGTCTTTGGCTTCTACATTGAGGAGAACGAGCTCCTGCTGTATTGTACTATCCATATGCATCCTCTTTTCTTTATGTGATAATTTTTATGGTTCTGTATTTGTGTCTTTCTCTTGAGCTGACTACAGTATACCAAGTGAGAACTTTCCCTCATAGTTATAGTTACTTCCACGCATGCGGAAATTTTTCATTCTTCATGGGCCGATTTATTTCCTAAATCGAATTGCGGAAAATTCTTACAAGTAATACCTTCCTGGAAAAATAAAAAAGAGAGACGGTTTTAACACCATCTCTCTTTTCAAAAAGTATTTCGCTATAAAATTATGCTTTGAGGACTTCTACAATTTCCGCAATTACCTTGTCTTTTCCGATTCCCGTAAGGAAAGGTCGACCACCGATGACAGGGAACTTATATTGATCCTTATCGACGACCGTCGTCGTAATCAAGAGGTCGGCCCGGTCTGCATAGCCCGGAACTTCCATCATCTTGCACTGGATAATATCCACGTTCAAATCGTTTTCATTGGCAATTTTCTGTACAACCGTGCTGACAACCGTAGAAGTGGCAATGCCGGTGCCACAGGCAATTAAAACAGTTTTTTTCGCATTCATAGTAACATCTCCTTACGTTTTCAAATATTATAATTTATATAGGACGCAGCCCTGTAGCAGGAACTTCGTGATCCTTATGGTATCACCTCGGCAAAGAGGCTCATAAATTGTTCAAAATCCCGAATTTTCCGCATTTGCTCGGCACCATTTCCGTCTTTGATGAAATTATATAACCGCAAGAATACCTTTTCCCACAGTGCCGATTTTTCTTGTTCAATAGTCAACAAAAAGACGATCTGCACCTGCATGTCCCCCCAAGGAATGGGCTTTTGCAAGGTCAGCACGGAAATATTGGATTTGACATGTTCCGTATCCATGGCATGAGGCAAAGCAGCCAAGTTACCGACGGCCGTCGAGCTAAGTTGTTCCCGTTCAAAGACGGATTGCTTGCTCTGTTCATCCATATAGCCGCCTTGAACGGCTTGATCCGTGAGAAATTCCAAGCATTCTTCCCGTGTTTTAAAATCTTTATTAAGAAAGAAGGAGTCACCATGGAAAAAGCCTTTCATCAAATCATCACTGCCGACTTCATCTTGGCGATGGAAAACGACGCGTTGGATTTTTTCGATGTCTTCTTTTTGCAGCATGTGATTGACGCTTAAGATTTTCGGCGATTCCATCGGTAATGGTACCGTAGAGAAGATAAAGTCGGCATCATCGATGATATCCTGGGTCACCTTGTATGCAGGCAGGACATCGACGACTTGTATGCTGTTGCGGAAATGTTCCCGAACCTTGGCCTTTAAGAGCATCGAAACCCCCAGTCCTGCAGAGCAGACGATATACACTCGTTTTACTTCATCGAGATCCATCATGCTGTTCCGGCTCATGGCAGCCCCAAAATGGAGCGCAATATAACCGATTTCATTTTCATTAAACTGGACACCTTCGATATCGCTCACAATCTTTGCGGCATAGACGGAAATCTGGAAAGGCACGGGATAGTCATGCTTTACCGTTTCTAGAAGTTCATTCCGTATGGCCATGTGGAACTGGACGCGGGCAATAGCAATGCGCAGATGCAGCATGAGCCCTTCTTTCAAGTACGAATCGTCGCTAAAATCGAGACCGAACTTTTCATCTACCCTGTCCAGTATGGTTTCTACCAATTGCCGGATGTGATCATCATTCAATCCCGATTCACCATCGTGGAACTTTTTCCCCGTCAAGAGGCACTGAGTCAGATAAAACACCTCGCTAAAGGGCAAATCGATGGACAGCTTTTCGTTAATACTGTTGGCGATTTTCTTTGCCGTATCGTGTTCAAAGGAAACTTCCAGTTTTTGAGCCAGACTAGACGTAATAGCCAAGGTATGGCCCCGTTGTGACCGCAATACAGATAAGGCAACCTGTACGATAAGGTTATGCTGTGCCGTATCGGTAAAAGGCAGATTGCGAACTTCAGAAATATTGAGCAAAATATCTTGATACTGTACATCAGACGTCTGTGAAAAAATCCGTTCTTTAACGAGGGGATTCTCTACTTCTTGAAGATAATCGACGATAAAGCTGCGGATATTTCCCTCTTCACCGGCGATTCGCAAGCCTTCTGTTTTGTACTGTTCCAGTGTCAGGTTCCATTCCTCTAGTTTCAGCCGCGTTTCGGCAAGGTATTTTTTTATCGTTGAAATACCAACATGCATCTCTTCAGAAAGATGCATCTGCGTAACCGAATCATCATCGAGACACGCTACGATAAACCGACCGATAATATAATTCTGTTGTGATACAGACTGTAACATTCCTACCTGAGTTTTAGATTCATCGGAAAGTTGAAGAAGCACTTCTCTCGGTTCCTTCACTTCCAATCGATAGCCTTTATTGGGGGCAGCAATGATTTCGCTTTTAAAGGACTGCAACCGTTCCTGTAACTTTTTCATATCCGATCGGACAGTACGGGAAGAAACGCCGATCTGCGTGGCAATGTCTTCCCCAGTCATGCCTTCCGGACGGGTAATGAGAAGCTCTATAATTTTTTTCTTTCGTGACTTTTTGTCCATACAACTATTTCCCCCTTTTGTATGGAAGTTTCGTATCGGTATATACCGAAACAGCATATATACGGCAATATCGTATATACCGCAACGCTGTGTATACCGTAATATTATGATATATATGCATAATATTGTTCACTTTATTATAACAGTTTCCGTATTTACATCATAGACGGATTTATTTCCGCAATTTACGGAAACGGCGGTCATCGAAACGCATAGGATTTTCACTTTCAATAAATCATGAAAACCTTTGCCGCATCTGCTTTAGGATGCTGAAAAAAATACAAAGCCACTGTATCGTGACCGGTTAATCGTCAAGTATACACTTGAAAAAATATAATACGCATTATTTTTGATGCCGGTTTCCGATGATATCTTTTATACGGCCAACCAATCGCCGGCCTGCCCTTTCAGAGACGTGAATACTCCCGGAGCCGTATTCAACAGATTCTTCTATGGTGTCAATCAAGAAGGCTCGGTCTGTAACACGACGACCATTGTAACCTTCGCCCTTCAAGATTCTCCAAAGACCTCCCAGAGCCCTTGTCGCTACGGTCACACCGGCCATCATTCGTATCCCTCCGACGGTCTTCCGTGGGTATATAGAAAGCCTTTCCTTGTTTCACATAAAACAAGCTCTCCGTTAGGTCTGCATGAGATATTATCCCATTTCATGCAGACCTAACGGAGAGCCTGTCAACATCTATTTTTCTCCCGATTTAAGATCTATACGGTTATGCTTCCAATCGGTTTGCCAGTCCATCGGTCTCAAGAAAGGTAATCACGTTGTCTCCAGGCGCAGCGATTATTGGCGGCTTTTCCCGATTAGCCACTGGGAAGCTATGATTAGGGCGATGCCGAGGAGATTCGTCAGGTTCAAGATGTCGCCGGTGAGATTCATGCCTAGGATAACGGCAGCGGCCGTTTCTAAGGAGGCCAGGACGGGGACGCGGCTCAGGTCTTCGATTTGCTGGAGGCCCAGGTAATATAGGATATAGCCCAAGACGGTCGGGATGAGTGCGTAGAAAAAGCCCATTCCTAAAACGGACGGCGTCATGACCATGGGCCCTCCTTGCCACAGAATCCAACCGAGAAGGCAGAGGGCAGCCCAAAAGAAGCTCCACAGGCTCATGACGAAGGCGTCGGTACCGTAACCAGCTACCTTGCCGATGATAGCTGTCAGGCCATAACAGAGACCGGCCATGATGCCCCAGCCAAGGCCCCACAGGGAAAGGGCCGTTAAGTCGAAGGTGCCGCCGGTAACGGCCAGGACGCAGCCGACGATGTTGATTACCAGCGCCAGCCCCTTCAAAGGTGTAATCTTTTCCTGAAAGAAGAGGGCTGAAAAGACGGCCGTAAAAACGGTGGCCACATTGAGCAGGACGGCGCTGAGGGACACGCCGATGGAGGTGACGGCCAGGCTGTAAAAGATATTATAGATGCCGTGACAGATGAGGCCTAACAGGGCGCAGTAAGCCATGATTTCAGGCTTCACCTTCATCGAGGCCGGACCGTTTCGCCAGCAGACGAAGGCTACTAAGATGAGCCATGAAAAAAACACCCGTAAGAAGCTGATCCATTCGACGGATGCCCCGGCTCTTTCCATATACCAAATGAAGATGCCGATGGTCCCCCACAGGATACCGGCCAGCATGACTTGTCCGTTTCCGTTGACCTTCATGACGATACCTCCTTTTCTGTACATTATTATAGTCATCGATTATACTTAAGTAAATCTATAATTCTTTTATATTTCATACAGTATTACTTAATGAATAAGGTACAGGGGGTAGGTACTATGGATACGGCACGTTATAAAGCCTTTTTAGCAGCCGTCGAAACGGGAAGTTTTGCCGCTGCGGCCAAACAACTAGACTACACCGTATCCGGTGTCAGTCAACTCGTAGCGGCTCTTGAAAAGGAAGTCGGTTTTCCCTTATTGCTCCGCAGCCGCCATGGCGTCACCTTGTCGCCAAACGGCGAGCGCCTGCTAGTTCCCATCCGCCAGCTGCTCCGTGAAGAAGAGCGCGTGGAGGAACTGGCTTCAGACATACGCGGCCTATTGACGGGCAGCCTCAACATCGCCGCCTATTCGAGCGTGGCGACGCACTGGCTTCCCAAGGTCATCGGCCGCTTTCAAAGGGATTATCCCCAAATCAAGATTCATTTGAGGGAAGGCATCCGTCAGGAGGTCATGGCCTGGCTCGACGACGGCACGGCCGACATCGGTTTTCTCAGTTATCAGGAACCCATGCCTTACGACTGGATTCCCCTTTCTGACGATGAAATGGTGGCCGCCGTCCCACCCGACCATGAATTGGCCCCCAATGGCCCCTATCCCCTTTCTCGCTGCCAAGAAGAAACGGTCATCATGCCGGCCCTCGGGAAGGACGACGACGTTTTGCATCTCCTAAAAAAAAATAATCTCCAGCCTCGTATCGGTTATACGACGCTGGAGAATGCAGCTGCTATTTCGATGGTCGAAGAAGGACTCGGCATCTGTATCATGAACCGCCTCATTACCCGGAAACGGGTGACGTCAGCCGTCATCCTGCCCCTCGATCCGCCGTCATCAATTACCCTCGGCATCGCCTTTCTTCCCGGCAATGCCGCCTCTCCGGCGGTTCGAAAGTTCGCCCATTACGCGACAAAAATTACAAAACGTCTACCAGGAGCTGAATGATGAGATTGGCTTCGTGGGCCGCACAGATGGCGACACGAGGTGCCATGAGTCCCCGGCCGGGTTTGGCATTTCGCGTCTGATCGCCGCATACGTAGAAACGGTCCATGATTTTCTTGGTCTGGATTTCATTGCTGTCGCCGTAGCCGGCCATGCCCGAGGCGGAGACGATATATTTATCGGGACACTGTTCCAACACGGTGTGAACCAACATCGTCTTAGCATCGGGGTTGTCAAAGGCTTCGCAGACGATCTGGTCATCTTGTAAGAGGTCGGCCGTATTGTCTTCGGTCATGCGCACGAAGTCCGTGCGGACGTCGATAAACGGATTGATATCGGCAATCTGCCGAGCTAATGCATCGGTCTTACGCTGCCCCAAGTCGCGGACCATGTAGGACTGGCGGTTCAGGTTGCTGGCATCGACCGTATCGAAGTCGATGAGGTGCAGGTGCCCGACGCCGGTCCGTGCCAAATAGACGGCCGCATTAGAACCGAGTCCGCCGAGACCGCAGATGGCAACCCGGCCGGCACTGACCTTTTCATGGACTTTCGGCGTGTGGCGGGAACACATCATAGCCTCCAAGGCTTCTTTCGGCGGCAGCCGGTCTTTAGGGATAAAATAGATTTCATCGCCGTCTTGTAAGGGTAAATTTTCTGTCGTCGCAAAACCGTTGACGATGGTGATTTCCTGGCCCTTACCGTGGGCATGTTTCAATTCTTCTAACGAAGACCAAGGGCCGTCGACGCGGGCCCCATTCAATAATAATTGCATCGTATCCACCTCTCGTGAGCAAAATAAAAACGCACGACGATTGACACCTTGCGTGGTGCCCCCGTCGTGCGTTTGCGTTCTATGACTGTAGTGTACTCGTTTTTATCGTACGTGTCAATCTTTCTTTTCAGCCTTATCGGCCTGTGCGCCCTCTTTCAGCCGTTTCAGTTCGCGCTGTTCTTCCGGCGGAAGGGACACGCCGCAGCATCCGCCTGTCGAATTGCTGGTATAGCCTTTCATAACTTCGCTGACGACATTTTTTAATTTTTTAACGGAATCGACTACCATAATAAGCCCCCCTCAACGTCTGTTTGACGTTACAAATGCAAGGAAATAAGAACGTCTATTTATACTTATTATATCAAGAAAGGCTTACGGTGTAAATCATATTAGCCAATACTCATTACTCTTTACGGTAAAAATCCGGAAAAGGCGGATTATCGTCCGTCAGGCCATACGAGAGTGATCTCGCCGGACTCACGCGTCTTCTGAAGGTCGATGATGCGCTGGTTCGACGAGCCTCTGAAATAGAGTCCCGGGTCTTTCAAAGCGTCGACGAAGGGGCCGTCGACGAGGACGTCGCACTGATCGAGGAGGGCCTTTTTTTGCGGATCCTGAATGATTTCATCGTAGGTGAAGCCGGAGTAGACCCAGACGGATTTGTCGGGCAAGACCGCTTTGATTTCCTGAATCAAAGGCGTCAGGCCGTCGGTATTTTCCATCGGTTCCCCGCCGAGGAGGGTCAGTCCGCTGTTGGTCGGTGCCTGCAGCCACGACAGGAGTTGTTTCGTTTCTTTGTCGGTCCATTCCTGGCCGAAGTTAGCATTTTGGTATTCCGGGTTGAAACAATTGAAGCAGTTTCGCGAGCAGCCCGTCACGAAGAGGGTCGAGCGAATGCCGGGCCCGTTAGCGATATCATATTGTCTCATCTGTGCATAATGCAACGAAAGTCACCTCTTATATGTGGAGGACACGGTTATTGATTTCCTGTGTCCGCCCTTCATTCCAGAAATTTTCGCCCAAGTAGCCGCAGGTCCGGCGGATAACCGTCAGTTTGTTGCGGTCCTGATTATGACAGCGCGGGCATTCCCACTGGTTGTCGTCGTTGAGGATGATTTCGCCGTCAAAACCGCATTCGTGGCAGTAGTCGAGCTTGGTATTGAATTCGCCGTAGGCAATATGGTCGTAAATATACTGGATCATGGTAAGAACAGCCGGGATATTATGGGCCATATTGGGGATTTCGGCGTAGCTGATGCAGCCGCCCGTCGATTTGTCTTCAAAATCGGCTTCGAAGGAGAATTTATCGAAGACGTTGATCGGTTCGCGGACGTCGACGTGATAGCTGTTGGTGTAGTAATCTTTGTCTGTAACGTTGGCAATGGAGCCGAAACGAGCCTTATCGATCTTGCAGAAACGGTTGGTCAGGTTTTCAGCCGGCGTACCGTAGAGGGCAAAGCCGATGTTCGTTTCCTTCTTCCACTTTTGGATATGGGCGTTGAGGTCGTCCATGATGCGCATGGCAAATTTCCGGCCTTCCGGCGTCGTATGCGAGCAGTGTTTGGTCAACATCGTCGCTTCGTACATGCCGATGTAGCCTAAGGATAAGGTAGCGTAGCCGCCATAAATGAATTTTTCGATCGTTTCACCGGGCTGGAGGCGGGCAATGGCACCGTACTGCCAGTGGATCGGCGAGACGTCAGACGTCACCTTCTTCAAGAGATTGACGCGAAGGAGGAGGGCTTTTTTGCACAGTTCCAAGCGCTTGTCGAGGATCTGGAAGAATTTTTCTTCATCGCCGTCGGCAAGAATCCCGATCTGAGGCAGGTTCAAGGAGACGACACCCATGTTGAAGCGGCCGTCGAATTTATAGTTGCCTTCGGCGTCTTTCCAGGGGCTTAAGAAGGAACGGCAGCCCATGGGACTGAAGACGTTGCCTTCATAGGATTCGCGCATCTTCTTGGCCGAAATGTAGTCGGGATACATCCGTTTGGCCGTGCATTCGGCAGCCAATTGGGTCAGGTAGAAGTAGGGGCTTCCTTCGCTGACGTTGTGTTCGTCGAGGACGTAGATCAGTTTCGGGAAGGCCGGTGTGACGTAGACGTTGGCGTCGTTCTTAATGCCCTGAATGCGCTGACGCAGGAGTTCTTCATCGATGAGGGCCGCTTCCTTAGCGTATTCGTAATCGGGCTTAAAGTACATGAACAAGGTCACAAACGGAGCCTGGCCGTTAGTCGTCATGAGGGTATTGATTTGATACTGGATCGTCTGGATGCCGTCTTTGATTTCTTTCTTCGTACGCTTCCAGGCGATTTCTTCGGCTTTTTCCATGTCCGGTTCAATGCCGTAGACTTCGCGCTGTTCTTCGACGACGGCGCTCATGTATTTTTTGAAGGACTTGCGGACGTAAGGAGCCAAGATGCGGTCGATGCCGTTGATGGACTGGCCGCCGTACTGGCCGCTGGCGACTTGGGCGATGATCTGGGTCGTAACCGTGCAGGCGACCTGGAAGGACTTCGGCGTGTCGATTTTCTTGCCGTTGATGACCGTACCGTTGGCCAGCATGTCTTCGAGGTTGATGAGACAGCAGTTGAACATGGGCTGAATGATGTAGTCCATGTCATGGAAATGGATGGCGCCGCTGTCATGGGCCTGGACGATGTCGGCCGGAATCAATTTACGGCGGGCAATGTCTTTGGAAACTTCGCCGGCAATGAGGTCACGCTGGGTCGAAACGACGTGGCCGTTCTTATTGGAGTTTTCATTCAGGACTTCTAAGTTGGTGTTGTTCAACAGGCCAAAAACGTCGTTGTCCGTCGTATTGGTCTGGCGCTTAAAGGCCTGGATGGCTTTGTAGTTTTCATAAGCCCGGGCCGTGGCCGGATTGTTGTACTTCAAGAGGCGATAATAGACCTGATCTTCAATAGCGTAAATGGTCATGTCCTTATGAATGGATGCAGCATATGCTTCGATTTCACCTGCAATCTTCGCAGCCTGGCCTTCTTCGTATACGCCGCTGCTGCTGTTCATGGCCTTTTCAATGGCGATGGTAATTTTGTCCCTGTCAAAAGGCACTTTTTGTCCGTTTCTCTTGATTACTTCCAGCATATGTCTACCTCCACAGTATATTGTATAAAAATGTCCACAAGTCCCGCGTATCCCACAATATATACGATTTCGGGGCCGATATTTACAAGATTTATGATACTATATATAGTAGGTCGTGTCAACGCGCAAATACTCTATCATGTTGTGGACAAGTATGCTCCGATACTTATCAAAATCGCCGAAATACCGTGAAAATATCGTAAAAAAAGACTGCGATTTTAGATCGCAGCCTTTGTGTATAAGATAGGTAAAATTTTATTTTAATCTAAATCGAGGAGGTCGCGGATGACGGCACCGGCTAAAATCATACCGGCTGTGGCCGGCACGAAGGAGATGCTGCCCGGGCTGGGACGAAGTTCTTCGCTGTCCGAGATGGGCGTACGGGGTACTTCCGTCGAATAGGCGACTTTGATGCGGCGGATGCGGCGCTTCTTCAATTCATGGCGTATGATTTTAGCCAAGGGATCGACGGATGTCTTTTCGATGTAGTCGAGCTTGAAGTACTCCGGATGGAGCTTGTTGCCGGCCCCCATAGAGGAGACGACGGGAATTCCGCTGTGATAGGCTTCATCGATAATGGCGATCTTAGCACTGGTCGTATCGATGGCATCGACGACATAGTCGGCACCGGACTTGGCAATGAAGCCCTCATGGCTTTCTGGCAGATAGAAGGTGGCATGGGTTTCGACGTCGATGTCGGGATTGATGGTCAAGAGCCGTTCCTTCATGACCTCGACTTTCGGCCGGCCGATGGTTTCGACGGTCGCTCCTAACTGGCGGTTAAGGTTCGACGGATCGAAGACGTCGGCATCGACTAAGATGAGATGGCCGACGCCGGCTCGCCCTAAGGCTTCGACGACAGCCGATCCGACGCCGCCGACACCGAAGACGAGGACTTTCTTGGTATTGAGCTCATCGACTTTATCCTGACCGATGAGGCGGGCTGTCCGCTGGGTATATTCTTTCTTCATCATCCACGCTCCGGAATGATTTCCAGCCAGTAGCCGTCGGGATCGACGATGAAGTAGATACCCATAGCCGGATTCTGATAGACGACGCAGCCCATTTCCTTATGTTTGGCCAAGGCAGCATCCATATCCTTAACGGCAAAAGCCGTATGGAATTCGTTGTCGCCGAGGTTGTACGGTTCTTTACGGTCTTTGAGCCACGTCAATTCCAGTTGAAATCCCGTAACGCCGTCACCGAGATAGACGATGGTGAAATCAGGATTTTCAATGCGGCGGACTTCCGTGAGGCCCAAAGCTTCTTTATAAAAGTCCATGCTGCGCTGGAGATCTAATACATTAAAATTGGTGTGTTTAAACGTAAACTGCATGGTGTAACCCCCTTTGTTAAATGCTTTCTTCCTGCCAGACCTTGGACACGTCGACCCATTCGAGAGCCTTCGAATAGGTCATCAGCTCATCCAGGGTCAATTCGATGGCGCTGTTGGCCGTGCCGCAGGCCGGAAAGACAGTGTGAAAACGCTTGAGTGATTCATCGAGATACACGTCGACGCCGGGATTGATGGCAAAGGGACAAACGCCGCCGACGGGATGGCCGATGAGACCTTCGACGTCGTCCGCTTTGATCATGGACGCCTTTTTATGGAACCTCTCTTTGTACTTATGGTTATCGACGCGGGCATCGCCGGCAAAGACGATGAGGATCGGCTGGTCACCGACCAGAAACGACATGGTCTTGGCAATGCGCCGACCTTCCGTATGAAGGGCTGCTGCCGCTTCTTCAACGGTGGCACTGGACTCGGTCAGTTCCATGACTTTGTCTGCCATTCCCCACTGAGAAAAATAGTCGCGTACTTTTTGAATGGACATTCCGTCCCTCCTCTCTCGATTATGCCTTATTATATACTTTTTCCGTCAATTCAACAATATAGAGACGAGCTTAGGAAAATTCAAAGGACGACGTACTGCCTCGATCGGTTTTATGAATGGCCAGGCGGGCGTCGATGCGCTCTTTTAATTCCGGCACGTGGGAAATGATGCCGACCAGGCGGCCGCCGCTCTTAAGCGACGCCAGGGTCTTTAAGGCATAGTCCAAAGTCTCACTGTCGAGGGTGCCGAAGCCTTCGTCGATGAAGATGGCATCGAGGTGGATGCCGCCGGAATAAGCCTGGACGACGTCGGCCAGCCCAAGAGCCAAGGACAGGGACGACAAGAAGGTCTCGCCGCCGGACAGGGTGTTGGCCGGCCGGGCATAGCCCGTATAGTTGTCGTAGACTTCGATGTCGAGGCCGATCTGTTTAACCCTTTTATCATCCCAACTTTGGGAACGCTGCAGGGTATAGCGCTGACGGCTCATGGCCTGGAGCCGTTCATTAGCGGCGGCCAAGACGTCGTCGAGGAGGGCCCCTAAGACGTAGCGCTCGAAGTTGATGCCCGTCTGTTTGCCAGCAATGAGGTCGTAGACGGCACCGACGGTCTTATAGGCTTCGACGAGATCCGCTTCGTCCTGACCGAGGGCCAGTAGCTTCTTCTTTTCCTGCTGCCATTGGGAGAAGGTCGCCGACAGACGTCCCCTTTCTTCGGCAAGGTCGCGGCTCGTCTTTTCAGCTTCAGCCAAGTTTTTTTCCAAAGCCGGGACATCGGGACGTGGCTTACCGTCGATGGCTGATTTTTCCTGTTCGAGCTGGCCTCGTACTTGCTGCAGCTTGGTCTCATATTGACGGACTTCGGCTTCCAGGACGGGAATATCCTTTACGGACGGCTGCATGTCCCGGCAGGCACGAACGGAGGCAAAGCCCGCTGCCAGTACCCGTTGGCCGAGGTCGTTATAGTCCTGTTTGAATCGACTGCGCAGGGTCAGGACCTGCTGGGTGAGGCTTCTGGCTTCTTCCTGGCGCTGAGCTCCCTGACGTTCACAGCTTACCAGATGATCCCGGCTTTTCTGAAGAGCTTCTTCATAGTCTTTAAGGTGCTGCGTCAACTCGGCCAGACGGCGGCTGAGTTCCTTGGGATTGCGATAGGCCTCGGGCAGTTCCGCTTCCAAATGGGCCTGGGTCTCGCCGGCCTTGACGGCTCTCGTTTTGGCCTCTTCTAAGGCCTTTCTTGCCGCTTCTTCGGCCGCTTCCCATTGGCTGAGTTTCGTCTCGCCATCGGAAACGGCCTTGCGAAGATTTCCCCCTTGGGCCAGGGCCTTTTCAAGGTCTGCCTGTGTCTTTTGCGCCGCTTTCAATTCAGCTTCCAGTTCTTTCAAGGAGACGTCTTGCGGATACTGCTGACGGAGATGATCGTATTGACCTTCTAAGGCTTTATAAGCCGTTTCGGCAGCCTTGGTATCAACTTCCAGCTTTTGCCGCTCCTGTTCGCTCGTTTCGGCTGCTTTTTGCCGCCGTTCGACGTCGTCCCGCGTCGGTAAATCCTCGGGCGGAATGGCAGGCGTAGGATGATCCGTCGCCCCGCAGACCGGGCACGGCTTCCCGTCGATAAGTTCCGATGCCAAGACGGCAGCCTGGGCTTGTAAGAAGGAGGTCCGGACGCTTTCATAGTCGACGCGGTCGTTCCGTGCCTTTTGAGCGGCTTTTTCTAACGACTGCTGAAGCTGCTGCCACTGTTTCTGACTGTCTGACTTCTGAAAGGCCAGGGCAGCTGCTTCTTTTTCTCGCGCTACCCTTTCTTCCAAGGTCCGGCACTGCTGCTTCACCTGTTCAGCAAGAACGGCCTTTTCAGACAGGGCCGACAAGGCGACGCGGGCTTTCTCTAAATCCTTTTTCCCCGATTCTGTTTCGCCCTTAGCCTTCTTCCAGGCCTGTTCGGCAGCCATTGCTTCTGACCGAAGCTTTTGGACCTGTTGGCACTGGTCGTAGTAAGAATCGGCTTTGCCCTTGAGATTGGTCAGCTTGATTCGTTCTTCTCCGGCCGCCTTATAGGCTCCTTCCTGCTTAGAAAGTTTTTCCATCTTCTCGTTAGCGGCCTTCAAGTCGACAGCCGCCTGCTGTGCCGCTTCATTGGCTTTGTCAGCAGCCTTGGCGGCAGCCTTCCCTTCCCGTTCCAGCTCATCGAGGTGGCGGCAGGGTTCGGCTAAGACCTCGGCTTTTCTCAAGACGTCAATCTTATTCCGCTTATCCTGAAAAACCCCTGCTTGGCCATCGAGATTGGCTGCTTCCTGCCGTTTCTGCTCCCACAGTTTCCAGTGGGCTTCCAAGGCCTGGGCTGCCTGAAAGTCTTTCTGCCGAGCACTGCGCTCAGCTTCGGCTTTGTGCCACTTTTCGGACACGGAAACTTCCTGATCCCGAAATTCCTGCTCTCGTTCCGAAAGTTTCCCTTCATCGTCGACGCCGAGATTGAGCAAACATTGTTCCCGATCGCGGGCCACCTGTTCATGGCGTTTTTCCAGTTCGTCATGGCGTTCTTTAGCCAGGGCCTGGAGTCTGGCATAGGACTGGGTATGAAACAGGGTCTGCATGATCTGCTGACGCTCGCCGGAGTTTGCCAATAAGAGTTTTCGAAAGTCGCCCTGCGGCAGGAGGACGACCTGGCGGAACTGATCGGCTTTAAATCCCAACAGCCCTTCGACGGCGGCGTTGACGTTTTTAGCGGCCAAGAGTTTTTCATCAGCCCCGTCTTCATCGGTTTCGTACAAGGCAGCCTGGGCCGAGGCCTTCTTCAGCCCGTCGCCTCTTTTTTTGGCGATCTGTTGTTCCGGACTGCGGTCGATGCGGTAATATTTCTGGCCGATGGCAAAGCGGAACGAGACCGACGTCGGCTCATCCGGCGTGGCATATTCGCTGCGCATATAGGAGCCGGTGCGGATGTCGCCGCTGGTACTGCCGTAGAGGGCGTAGCAGATGGCATCGAGAATCGTCGTCTTACCGGAGCCGGTCGGTCCGTAGATGAGAAATAATTTATGATCCTTCAACCGGCGAAAGTCGACGATTTCCACCCCGGCATAGGGGCCAAAGGCTTTCATCTCTAAGTAAATGGGAATCATGATAAGCCCCCTTGTTCACGTTTTTCTAACTCGCTCCACAACTGGCGGACGCATTCTTCTTCGGCTTCGGTCAAGGGCTGGTCGGGCCGCATGGCCTTGGAGAAGCTGTCAAAGAGTTCCTGTCCCGTCGACTGCCTGAGGTTAAAGTCCCGCTGCCCGCCACCTTCTGTATTGCGGTTTGGCATTTCAAGGGCCATGGCGTTGGGGTATTTTCGCCGCAGTTTGGCCATGCCGTCGAGAATCGGCTGTTGATCCGACAGGCGTACCAAGATAAAATCGTCGGGCCGATCGTCGGAAGCTGCCATGACGTCTTCAAAGGATCCGCTGACGATGCGTACGTCATGACGGGGCGTAAATTCATGGAAAACGGGACTTGCCTTGCCTTTTCCATCGAGGTCGACGACGACGGCGCCTTTCTTCTGGCGGGCTTCGCCGAAGGAATATTTCAGCAAACTTCCGGCATAGCGGATGGTCGGCAGCGTAATCTGCTGCGGTCCGTGAAGATGGCCCAGAGCCGTATAGGAAAAATCGGTGAACAAGTCGCTTCCGACCTGGTCGCTGCCACCGATGGACAAGGGCCGCTCTGAGTCGCCGGCAAGGCCGCCGGCTACAAAAGCATGGGCTGCGCAAACGGTCCGCATGCCGCGGGGAATCTTTTCCTGCTGCCACGAAAGAAGGGCGCAAAGGGCCGCCTCATGGCTGCGCAGGCTGTCGTCACCCAAGAAATGGCGGACGACGGCCGGTTCTGCATAAGGGGCCAATAGAAAGGCGACGGGGCCGTATTTATCGTCTAACACCACAGGATCCATCATGCGGTCTAATTCGCCGGCGATATAAAGGCCCTGGGAGGCCAGAAGGCGGCTGGCAAAGGACAGGCGTGCGGCGCTGTCATGATTGCCGCTGATGACGAGAAACGGGACCTTTAGTTCGGCCGTGATTTTGGTCGCCATTTCATCAAAGAGGGCGACCGCCTCCGTCGGCGGAAGGCTCCGGTCATAGACGTCACCGGAAAGGACAACGGCGTCGATTTCTTCGTCTTTAATGAGAGGCAGGAGCTGAGTTTTTAATACATAGTCCTGTTCTTCCGTCAAATACGATCCATAAAATAGTTTTCCTAAATGCCAGTCGGCAGTATGTAGTATACGCATAAAAAGTCCCCTTTATCTACGTTTATTCCGATCGTTGTAAGGAGCGAAGCAGTGCAATTTCCCGCGCATAGCCGTCGAGTTCATTGGGCGTCTCTAAATAAAACGGCAGGGCCCGCAGGGCCGGATGATTGACGATGGCATCAAAGGCGGCAATACCGATATGGCCCTCACCGATTTTCTCGTGGCGGTCTTTATGGCTGGCCAGTTCGTTCTTGCTGTCGTTGATGTGGACGGCCTTCAGCCGGTCGAGACCGATGACCTTATCGAAGGTCAAGAGGACGTCGTCGAGCTCATGGACGATGTCGTAGCCGCCGTCAAAGACGTGGCATGTATCGAGGCAGACGCCGATTTTATCATTCATAACGGCCTTATCGATGATGGCCGCCAATTCTTCAAAGGTCCGCCCGACTTCCGTCCCCTTGCCGGCCATGGTTTCTAAGAGGACTGTCGTCTTCTGACCGGCAAACATGCAGGTATTGAGCATGTCGGCAATGAGGTCGATGCCCTTTTCCGGCCCTTGGCCGACGTGGCTGCCGGGATGGAAATTATAACGGCAGTTATCGAGGTATTCCAGGCGGCGCAGGTCATCGGCCATGGCCTGACGGGCAAATTCCCGTGTCTTTTCGGTCTGGGAACAGCCGTTTAAGGTATAAGGAGCGTGGGCTAAGATCGGGGCAAAATGGTGTTTCTTCATGAGTTCATTCAAGGCTTCCATATCATCGATATCGAGCTTTCGCACCTTGCTTCCCCGCGGATTGCGCGAAAAAAATTGGAACGTATCGGCTCCTATAGATAAAGCTTCGTCACCCATATGCAAAAATCCTTGTGACACCGACAGGTGACAACCAATATGCAGCATAACATTTCCTTTCTTCTCGTTGAGACGTATACTATCATTATATATAAAAATACTGCCGCACAAAACCGACAGGTCTCGTGCGACAGCAGCGAAAACAGACGTTACAACCTATTACGATTTTTCCCGACATTTCGGGCACACACCGACAAACGAAACACTTACACCATTGACCGTAAAACCAGTCTGTTCGGCAGCCAACTGACTCAGATGCTTCTGATCCAAGTCGATATCCATGACGCGGTTGCACTTCTCACAGCGAATGTGAGCGTGAGGGTTCGTGTTATAATCATAACGATGGGCATCTTCTGCACATTGCAAGACTTGTACGACACCTATTTTAGCAAAAATTTCCATGGTTTTATATACCGTGGCCATACTCATAGACGGGTAGTTCGGCTGTAAGGTTTTGTAAATAGCTTCGGCATTGGGATGCATCGGGTTGTGAATGATCGCATCATAGACAGCCAGCCGCTGCGGTGTGACTTTATAACCGTTTTTTCGCAAAACTTCAGCAATTTCCATTTTTATCCCCCTTTCTTTGAAAAATATGGTATAATAAGACATTATAGCTTTATTCCACATGGACTTACATGAGTAATTTACATGGTCAAAAAATAGAATATCCTTATTATATTGTAACGGTTATTAAGAGAAAATTCAATGACTTGTGTAAAGTTTCTCTTACAAAATAAGCAATCTTAACTATACATTATGGAGGGAATGAATTCATGACTGACGAAACGATGATTATTGAAATTGCCCGTACCCTCGGCGTTCGTCCTCAGCAGGTGCAGGCTGCCCTCTCCCTTCTCGACGAAGGAAATACGATTCCCTTCATCGCCCGCTATCGAAAAGAAGCGACGGGAACACTGGATGAAGTCCAGCTGCGCTGTATCCAGGAACAGTACGCCTATGAACAGGCTCTGGCCAGCCGCAAAGAAACGGTACGCCAATCGATTGAAGACCAGGGCTGCTGGAATGCCGAACTGGAAAAGGCCCTTTCCAAAGCCCGTCAGCTCCAAGAAGTCGAAGACATCTATCTTCCTTATAAACCAAAGAAGCGTACCAAGGCATCCATGGCCTGTGACGCCGGCCTCGAACCCCTGGCCAAGCTCTTTGCTGAGCAAAATCCCAAAGGACCGTCTCCGGAAGAAGCGGCCAAGGCCTTTCTTAATGATGATGTCCCGACAATCGAAGACGCCATCCAAGGGGCGGCCAATATCTTAGCCGAACGGTTCTCCGAACGGGCTGACTTCCGTCAAAAACTGCGCCGCAGCCTCTGGCAGGAGGCCCGCTTAACCTGCAGCCTCCAAGTCGAAGAAAAAGACGCCGGCCCCATGCTGACCTACGCCGATTTTAGCGAACGCATCACCCGTCTTCCGAGCTACCGCATCTTGGCCATCAACCGCGGCGAAAATGAAAAGAAACTAAAGGTCACGATCAAGGAACCGACAGACAAGCACATCGACATGCTGTGCCGATTAGTCATGGAGCGCCATTCGCCGTATGAAGCCATCATCAAGAGTGCCGCTGCTGATAGCTATAAGCGGTTAATCTTCCCGCAAATGGATCGGGAAATCCGCAATGAACTGACGGCCCAGGCCGAAAAGCAGGCCATCGACGTCTTTGCCGAAAATCTCCGCCACCTCCTCTTGCAGCCGCCCTTTGAAGGACAAATCATCTTGGGCCTCGACCCCGGATTTCGCACGGGCTGCAAGGCCGCTGTCATCAGTGCCACCGGTCGGGTCCTCGACTACGGGACCTATTACCTGACCCATTCGGAGGCGCAGAAGAAAAAGAGCGCCAAGGATTTGGCCAATATGATCCGCCGCCACGGCGTCACCCTCATTTCCATCGGCAATGGGACGGCCTCTTATGAAACGGAACAATTCGTCTCCCAGCTCATCGAGAATTACAACCTGAGCTGCCGCTACGTCATCACCAATGAAGCCGGCGCTTCGGTCTACTCGGCATCGGAATTGGCTCGGGAAGAACTGCCCGACTTGGACGTCACCATCCGCGGCGCCGTCTCCATCGCCCGCCGCATCCAGGATCCCTTGGCCGAATCGGTAAAAATCGATCCCTCTTCGATCGGCGTTGGCCAGTATCAGCACGACGTCAACCAAAAAGATCTGGCGACGGCCCTCGATCAGACCGTAACCTCTGTCGTCAACTACGTCGGCGTCGACCTCAATACGGCCTCAGCCGCCCTCCTCCAGCACATCGCCGGTCTCACCACTTCGACGGCCGGCAACATCGTCACCTACCGCAACGAAAACGGTCCCAGGCGGGGAACTTCTAAACGTTCCCCGCCTGGGACCGGCTACCTTTACCCAATGCGCCGGCTTCCTGCGCATCAAAGACGGCGAAGAGCCCCTCGACAATACGTCGGTCCATCCCGAATCGTATGACCTGGCCGCTCAAATTGCCGGTCAGTACGGCCTGACCCGCGACGATTTGAAGGAACCGGAAAAAATGGCAGGCCTACGCGATAAGATCCAGTGCAACGCCGCCCCGAAACTGGCGGCCTCCCTCGGTGCCGGCGAGCCGACCATCAAGGATATTCTGGAAGAACTCCGTAAGCCCGGCCGCGACGTCCGCAGCGAGTTCCCAAAACCCCTTACCCGCCAGCACGTCATGTCCCTCGCCGATCTCAAGGTCGGTACCGTCGTTCGCGGCACGGTCCAGAACGTCGTCGATTTCGGTGCCTTCGTCGACTTCGGCATCAAGACGCCGGGACTGGTCCACCGATCCCAGCTCAGCAACCATCCCTTCCGTCATCCCACGGACATCGTCCACACCGGCGACATCATAAACGCAGAAATCATCAGTGTCGATGCCGACCGCGGTCGCATCGGACTTTCGATGAAAAAAGTAAAACAATAAAAAGAAATCAAAACCACCAGTTTAACTGGTGGTTTGCTCAGGCCCTATAAGGGCCTATC
>ENA-OPSD01000028-OPSD01000028.1-human-gut-metagenome-genome-assembly--contig:-NODE-28-length-110331-cov-5.997035_pt1 | contig 110331 bp, 93 predicted proteins | sample MGYA00241453_ERZ501898 | MGnify/ENA primary metagenome ERZ501898 (study PRJEB25962, sample SAMEA2042226) | human gut metagenome | biome: human gut; feature: human-associated habitat; material: faeces... | reverse complement strand
TGTTCTTTCCTTATGCTTGCTATTTCTTGTGCCTTATTCGTACAGCGATTTGGCTATACCCATTTCCAGTCCACGAAGTTCTGCCAGTCCACGCAGGCGGCCGATACAGGAATAGCCGGGATTGGTTTTCTTCTTCAAGTCGTCCACCATCTGGTGCCCATGGTCAGGGCGCATTGGGATGGAGACGCCACGATGTTGCTGCAGTTCAAGGAAGGCTTTCATCACGTGATACATGTCCACGTCTCCTTCCAGGTGGTTGGCTTCGTAGAAGTTGCCTTCGGCGTCGCGTTGCGTACTGCGCAGGTGGACGAAGTTGATGCGGTCGGCAAACTGCTGCATGATGGCTGCACAGTCGTTGGCACTGCTTACACCGAGTGAGCCGGTGCAGAGGCAAAGGCCGTTGCTCTTGTTGGGAACAGCGTCAATCAGTGCCTGGAAATCGGCAGCACAGCTCATGATGCGTGGCAGGCCGAGGATGGAGCACGGTGGGTCGTCTGGATGGATAACGAGCATGACACCTGCTTCGTCGGCTACCGGAGTGATTTCTTGCAGGAAATAGATCAGGTTGGCACGCAGGCGTTCCGGAGTGATGCCTTTGTAGCGGTCCAGTTCCTGCTGGAACTGTTCCAAGGTGAAGCTTTCTTCTGAACCGGGAAGTCCGGCAATCATGTTGCGTACAAGCAGTTGTTTGTCTGCCTCCGTCATCTGTTCGAAGCGGGTACGGGCCTTGGTCTTTTCCTCGTCAGTGTATTCGGCTTCTGCACCGGGGCGATGTAGCAGGAAGAGGTCGAAGGCGATGAAGGCGGCACGTTCAAAGCGGAGGGCACGACTGCCGTCGGGTAGTTCGTAGGCGAGGTCGGTACGTGTCCAGTCCAGTACGGGCATAAAGTTGTAGGTGACAATGTGAATGCCGCATTTGCCCAGGTTACGCAAGCTCTCTTTATAGTTGTCGATATACTTCTGGAAGTCTCCGGTTTGGGTCTTGATATGTTCGTGTACGGGTACACTTTCTACTACAGACCAGCGCAGACTGACGGCTTCAATCATTTCTTTCCGTTTCTTGATTTCCTCTACTGTCCATATTTCCCCGTTTGGAATATGATGCAAGGCGTTTACAATGCCGGTAGCCCCGGCTTGTTTGATGTCCCAAAGGCTTACCGGGTCGTTGGGACCGTACCAGCGCCAGGTTTGTTCACAAAGAATCATGTTATTTATTGTTTGATGATTTGCAATTTACTATTTACATCGCGAATGCGTTGAACCCTCCGTCCACTACAGCCACCGTACCGGTGACAAAGCTGGAAGCATCGCTGATGAGGTATTGGATGGTTCCGCAAAGCTCTTCTGCACGGCCCATACGTCCGAAGGGAGTTTGGCGGATCACATCTTGCCCACGTTCCGTGTAGCTTCCATCCGGGTTCGTCAGCAGGGCACGGTTCTGCTCTGTGAGGAAAAATCCGGGTGCGATGGCATTTACACGAATACCTTCGCCAAACTTTTTGGCAACTTCTGTAGCCATGAAAGCTGTGAAATTGGAGATACCGGCTTTTGCGGCAGCATATCCGGCTACGCGCGTCATGGGGCGGAAAGCAGCCATGCTGGAGAAGTTGACAATAGCGCCTGCCTTCTGCTCCACCATTGGTTTGAGGAAGACTTGTGTAGGCAGTACGGTACCGGTCAGGTTTAATTCCAGCACCCGTTGGAATTCTTCTATCTTCAAATCGAAGAATGTACCCGTAGGCGCGATGGTGGCACCCGGCATATTTCCACCGGCTGCATTCAGCAGGGCATCTATGCGGCCATAGGCTTTCAGGATATCTGCCAGGTTCTGTTCCAGCAGTTCACGGTTCGTCACGTCGGTTGTCAGGAACATGGCTTCTCCACCGTTTGCCTTGATTTCTCTGGCAATGGCGTCCCCTGTTTCTGCCTTGCGTCCTAAAACAACAACCTTTGCACCTTCTTCTGCCAGATGAAAGGCGATGGCTTTCCCCAATACTCCCGTTCCACCGGTTATAACCACTACTTTGTCTTTGATGTCAAATAAGTTTTTCATGATTCATTCATTTAAAATTACGTTGTGTTTTATTTGATTAACATTGCAAAAATACGGAATAATCTGTTGCACTGCATTTACAATCGTACAGAAAATATGTGCTTATTGTTTAGGTGATGGACTTCTGTAATATCAATAAACTCTCCGGTCCCATATTGAACAGCAGGTCTATGATGCTCAAGTTGGGCAGAAACCCGAGTCTCTCTTGAAACACCTGATAATAAGGTTGTGGTGAGAATTCTGTATCTTCCAGGGCAAAATCCTTTTTCGGATGAATGCGTTCGCGGAAATCTGTCTCATGCGGAGCAAACTCAGTCTGGTATCCGGTAGTACGTGTCATATCCGGTTGCAAGTCTATCAAGGAACAGACGAGGTGGCAAAGTTCTTCGTTGAAATCGGCTAAAAATTCATATTTCTGTTCATAGAAGGGACGGAAGTCATCCTTGTAGTATTCGAAGAAGGGAGTGTGGTTATAGGCAGATTCTATGGCATTCCAGTGCAGATGCCTCCAGTTACCGTGGTCTGAAATACGTATATCGCGCATCGGGCATTTCAGGGTGCTCGGTTTGACGGTGGGGATGGAAAGGGCCAGTTCACCGTCCGGTGCAGCAATGGTACAACGGTTCCGGTAAGTCTGCTTCATATAGTGGTCATGCTGTTCGATGAATACTTTATCGTATGCCAGTAGTTTGGTATAATATTCTATGGGAGCCAAATAGGCGGAAGAAAGAAAAACTGTTTTCATCAGTATATTTACGATTAGATGATTTGCGATTTACGATTGAAGTTACTGTTCATTGTTTGTATTTTCATTTTTATTCTTTCATTTGTTTGTCATTCCACTTTTTTCCATATCCTACCCCATCGGTAACCGCTGAAAGGTCCTGTTCCCTTTTCTTTGGAGAACCAGATGACAGACGCCTTGCCTATGATGTGGTCTTCGGGGACGAAACCGAAAAGGCGGGAGTCCGAAAGATTGATGGCATTGTTGGCACCTACCCAGTAGTAGTCTTTGGTAAAATGGCAGTGCTGCACGGGCTTGCCTTCCACATAAAGGGTGTCGTTCTTGATTTCGGCCTGTTTCTTTTCGTGAAGTACCAGGGTATTCCGCAGCAAAGTCTTGTTCCACGGATATACGCGTACGGTTTTGCCTTTGCCGGGGATTATCAGAGGTTTCAACATCTCCATGGAGTCTTCCTTGACAATCGGTTCTATCCAGCAATTCCCGTTCATGGCTTGTTCCAGCAAGTAGTGTTCATAGCGGCTGAAACTACGTATATTCTTTATTGAGTCCTGTCCCAATAGTTGGTTGGGAGCGATGGAAAGGATGGAAAGCAATGAATCCAACTGTCGTTCCCGTTGCCTGGGGTAAGAATAAAGAAACTTCTGGTCGGGTGCATTCTTTTCGGAAGGAATCACTGAAAAAAGCGAATCTATCAGTAAGGTATCTCCGGGAGTACCGATGCAACGGCTGATAAAGACTTCCCGTCGGTCGATCACGGGTTCTGAAAGATTGGCAGGATTGTTGAATACAAGAATATCCTCTTTCTGCACCGGACTGTCCGCCCAGCGATGATATCCCCATAACTTCATAAAAGGAAGTCGTAGACCGTAGCTCCACTTGTTTACAAGAATACGTTCACCCTGATACAGTGAGTTCTCCATACCGGAAGAAGGGATAAGATAGGAAGTTGCCACACAACCCCGAAGCAGCACTACGACGAGTGCCACTCCAACGATTGTAATTGCTATCTTCCACCCTTTTTTCATTTAATGTTGTCCACCCACTTGAATATCCGGTTCCAGCGTATCTTGCCATCAAACCAGCTGCGGTCTTTGTCCAGTGACAACCATACTACGATAGGCTTTCCTACGACATGGTCTTCCGGCACAAAACCCCAGTATCGGGAGTCGGCGGACTTGTCGCGGTTGTCGCCCATCATCCAGTAGTAGTCCATATTGAAAGTATAGGAGTCGGTCTTTTCACCGTTGATGTAGATGCCGTCTTCCTTGACTTCCAGTTTGTTGCCTTCATAGGCAACGATGCAGCGTTCGTAGATGGGCAGGTTATCCTCGGTCAGCTTGATGGTGGCGCCTTTGGCAGGAATCCAGATTGGGCCGTAGTTGTTGCGGTCCCATTGGGTGTAAAGGTTCAGCGGATACATCTGTCCCGAGAATTCTCCCGGTTCGATGATAATACTACTGATGAGTTTCTTGTTGCCCGAAAGGGTCTCGTACATCTTTTTAGTGAGCGGAAGATGATAGACCGGTGCCAGCCTGCCTTGGGCATCCCGGCGGTCCAATCCCATTTCAATCAGATTCTCTTCCCAGCCCAGACCGTCAGTCATCAGTGTCTGGTCCTCTTTGCTGATGCCCAGTTCACGGAACATATCATCGGTGATATAGGGCCCCGTTGTTTGTACAAAGTAGTTGAACTGCATTTCTGTAGGGTTCTCGATAGCTTTGCCGTCGATGTATACTTGTCCCTTCTTGATTTGCAATGTATCGCCGGGTAGGCCTACGCAACGTTTTACATAGTTTTCACGACGGTCGACGGGACGTATGACAATGTCACCGTACATTCTCGGATTGGAACGGATGAGGTTACGTCCGGCATTGTAGTACAAATCATAGACGGTACGTTGCTGTTTGCGTGTCAGACTGTCCATATTCACTTTGTTGGGATACACGCGTTTTCCTTCTTCGTAAGCAAGGGTATAGAAATCTGTCTGCTGGAAGTTGGTGGCTACCGTGTCGCCTGCCGGGAAGTTGAACACCACAATGTCGTTCAGTTTCACTTTGCCGAAGCCCGGTACACGTTTATATTTCCATTGGGGCCATTCGATGTACGATTTGGTGTTGAATACCGGCAGTGTATGTTGTGCCAGCGGCATGGAAAGCGGCGTATTCGGTACGCGCGGGCCATAACTCATCTTGCTGACGTAAAGGAAATCGCCTACCAACAAGGATTTCTCCAATGAGGAAGACGGTATCTGATAATTCTGGAACACATAGATATTTACGAAGTAGACGGCTACCAGCGCAAATACGATGGCATCCACCCAACTCATGATGCTGCGTACGGCAGGATTCTCCGATTTCTTCCAGAACCCCCAGGGTATCTTCTTACTGATGTAGATGTCAAAAATGAAAGGTAGTACAATCAGCCCCAGCCAGCTTTTTACCCAAACCAGAAAGGCAAGGTAGAGCAGGGTGACTATACTGAATTTAATCCATTGGGTGCGTGTTGCTTTTCTCATGATGTCTTAGTCTTTTAAAAATGGAAACAAGTCACTCATTCCCAAAGCACCTTCGTGCTTGGCGGTATATTCGGCAGCAAGGACAGCTCCCAAGGCAAATCCCCTGCGATTCTTGGCATCGTGGGTGATGGTGATGCTGTCGGCTTCGGAGTCGTAGCGGATGCTGTGGATGCCCGGTACTTCTCCTTCGCGGATAGAACTTATGGGCAGCTCATTGGCTGCACATTCCGTAGAGCCCGAGACAGTCCCGTCGGGAGCCTGGAAAGTTCCTTCTACCCATTTGTCCTTACGGTCGAGATTCTCCAGAATACCTTCGGCAAGCGTGATGGCCGTACCGCTCGGAGCGTCCATCTTGTGGATGTGGTGCGTTTCGCTCATTGTCACATCATAGGCAGGGAACTGGTTCATTATCTTTGCGAGGTACTTGTTGACAGCAGAGAATATGCTTACTCCCAAGCTGAAGTTGGACGACCAGAACAGTGTTTTGCCACCTTCGGTGCAAAGCTTCTTCACTTCGTCTCCATGTTCCGCCATCCATCCCGTACTGCCGGATACCAATTTGACTCCGGCCTGGAATGCCTTCATATAGTTATTGTATGCAACCATGGGATTGGTGAACTCTATGGCAACGTCGGCGCTCTTGAAGGCTGCCGATTCAAAGTCTTCCTGATTGTCGACATCGATGATGCTTACAATTTCGTGTCCGCGGCCAAGGGCTATTTTCTCGATTTCCTTGCCCATTTTTCCGTAGCCGATTAATGCGATTTTCATTGTTTCTATCTGTTTTTATTTAGTTTATCAACAAACTATAGGTCGCAAAGATAATCTTTTTCTTACATTTGTACTCAACATTAACGTCTTGTTAACATGGAACAACTACTGCATTATGTTTGGAAGCACAAAATATTTCCTTTGTCAGCACTCCAAACAACCTCCGGCCGGCCGGTAGAAGTGATAGATCCCGGTTTGCCGAACATGAATGCAGGCCCCGATTTCTTTAATGCCAAACTGAAAATAGACGGTACGCTTTGGGTGGGCAACGTCGAAGTGCATACGCAGGCATCAGAGTGGCTGCTCCATAGGCACGACTGTGACAAGGCGTATGATACTGTCATTCTGCATGTAGTGGGCGAATCGAATTGTGATGTGTACCGCACGAACGGTGAGCTGGTTCCCCAGATGGTGCTCACCTGCCCCGACACTGTCCGTTTGCGCTATGAAGAGCTTCGGCAGACAGAGATTTATCCTCCCTGTTATTCCATCCTTGCCTCCCTTCCGAAGCTGACCGTCCACTCCTGGCTGTCCGCTTTGCAGGTAGAGCGTTTTGAGCAGAAAGCACATGTCATATCCCAGCGGCTCGAACGCTGCAATCATCATTGGGAGGATGTTTTCTTCATTACTCTTGCTCGTAACTTCGGCTTCGGGCTGAATGGGGATGCTTTCGAGGCATGGGCAAACCGCCTTCCATTCCGCGCCGTAGACAAGCATCGGGACAGTCTGTTTCAAGTGGAGGCTTTCTTCCTGGGGCAGGCAGGCCTGCTGGAGGAGGTCCCAGCGGAGGCGGATGATTATTATTTGAAACTTCAGAAAGAATTCCGCTACCTGCAACGCAAGTTCGAGCTGCCAGCTCCCATGTCCGTTGAGCAGTGGCGATTTCTGCGTCTTCGTCCCGATAACTTTCCGCATGTACGTCTGGCGCAGCTTGCCAGTCTATATCATAAGGAGCAGGCACTCTTCTCACGTATCATGGAGGCGGAAACGCTGGAAGCGGTGAAGAAGATACTGGCTGCCAATACTTCCGTGTATTGGGAAGAGCACTTCAATTTCAGAAAAGTTTCACCCCGGAGGGAAAAGCGGGTAGGGGACGGTGCTTTGAATCTGATTGCTATCAATACGGTCATCCCGTTTCTTTATGCATACGGCCTGCACAAGGCCGATGACGTTTTGTGTGACCGTGCCACCCGTTTCCTTGAATCCTTGAAGGCCGAAAACAATCACGTGACCCGTCTTTGGGATGGTGCCGGTTTGCCGGTATCTACCGCTGCCGACTCGCAGGCATTGCTCCAACTTCAAAAGGAATATTGTGACAGGAAAGACTGCTTGCGTTGTCGGTTTGGTTACGAGTATTTGCGGCGTAGATGATAATAATTATCGCCTCATGGCCTTAGCATTTTATCACTTTTATATTATCTTTGTGCGTTGAAAAATAATCCGAGTATATGAAGGCTATCCGCTTTGTTTTTTGTCTGTTTGCGGCACTCATGCTGACGACTTTCAATGGTCTGGCTGCCGAAGAGGAGGATTTCAAGACATTCCTCCAGAAATTTACGTCCAGTGCCTCATTCCAGTATTCCCGAATCAAGTTTCCTTTGAAGTCTCCCATCGTCCTTTTGAAGGATGACGGCGAGACGGAACAGACTTTTCCCTTCACGCGCGAGAAGTGGGCATTGCTGGACGAGGAAACGCTGAAGGAAGGACGTACTACCGAAGAGGAGGGAGGTACCTATATTTCTCACTTTACTGTCAATGAGCCTGCCCATAAGGAGTTCGAAGCAGGCTATGATGAATCAGAACCTTCCCTTCGTGTGGTCTTTGAACTGACGGATGGCAAGTGGTATGTCACCGACTGCTATAACGACTGGTACAACTTCGACCTCCCTATTAGTGAACTGGAAGAAACCATTCAGGCGGTACAAGAGGAAAACAAGGCTTTCGAAGAACTTCATCCCTGATGAAGCTGGGGCAGAAATCCGCCTCAATCATTATTTTATCCTTCTTCTGTACGATTTATGCCCCCCCTTTTCCAAAAAGAGGGGTTTCTTTGTGCCGTACTAATGCATTGGAATATGCAGTTACAACTTCTTTTGCAGATTTCCAAGTAGCAAATATCGATAACCTTAAATAAACAGCCATGATGCAATTCAGTAAATGGAAAATAGGAGCGGCAGCGCTCGTTTGCATGTTGCTGCCGGGCAGTGTACATGCGCAAATCGTGAAGAATGAGCGTTTGCTTTCTTTTGAGGAGAGACAGGTTCCGGCGTTTGTCACTACGGCAGCCGGTTCGCAGTTGGGCATTAGCGACGAACATTATAGGGACGGCGACCACAGTTTGAGCTGGACTTTCGAGCCGGGTGCCGCACTGTCCATCAAGAAAGACTTGAAGTTTGAGAAGAAAGACCCGACGGGGAAAGACACCTATCTTTCGGCTTTCATCGTATGGGTGTACAATGAGCAGGCCCAGGACAAGCAGATTCGGTTTGAGTTCTTGAAGGATGGCAAGGTATACACCTCTTTTCCTTTTGGCATCAACTTCACCGGTTGGCGCGGAGCATGGGTATGTTATGAACGCGATATGCAAGGTACCCCGGAAGAAGGGATGGACGAAATCCGAATTGTAGCCCCCGACGTGAAGGGGAAACTCTTTTTCGACCATCTGATTACTGCCAGCAAGGTGGATGCCCGCCAGCAGACTGCCGACTTACAGGTACCGTTTGTAAATAAGGGAACCACCAACCACTGGCTGGTTATCTACGAACACTCCTTGTGGAAACCGGACATCCCTCTGACAGACGTGACCGAGGCGCAGAAGCAGGATATACGGATTATGGAGAAACGTTTCCGCGACATGCTCTACACGCCTTCCGCACTTTCGGAGAAGGAGATGCAGTCCATCCGTAAGAAGTATGATTTTTATCGGATTACCTACAAGAACGGCAAGGTAGCAGGACGTCCTATCTATTTCGTACGTCACTCCGAGGCATACGAACGTATGGTACCCGATTGGGACAAAGATATGTTCTCCAGACTGGGGATAGAGATAAGCGACTATTTCAACCTGATGAAACGCGTCGCCATCGCCTACAACAATGTGGAGGATGCGGCGCTGAAACACGAGTTGAAGCAGAAATTCATCGCCATGTACGATAACGCCACCGACCAGGGTATTGCCTACGGCAGTTGCTGGGGAAATATCCACCATTACGGATATAGTATGCGCGGTCTGTTTTTGGCTTATTTCTTGATGAAGGACGTGTTGCGTGAGGCAGGTAAGCTGGAAGAGGCGGTACGTACGCTCAACTGGTATGCCATCACCAATGAGGTATATCCCGAACCTGCCGTCAACGGTATTGATATAGATACGTTTAACACCAAGTTGCAAGGCCGCATAGCCAGCATCCTGATTATGGAGGATACACCGGAGAAACTGCAATACCTGCGTTCCTTCTCCCGTTGGCTGGACAAAGGCTGCCTTCCTGCGCCGGGACTGGCCGGTTCTTTCAAGCCGGACGGTGCCTGCTTCCATCATTGCAACAATTATCCTGCCTATGCAGTGGGCGGTCTGGACGGTGCCACTAATATGATTTACTTGCTGAGTGGTACCGAGTTCCGCCTGTCCGAGCAGGCACACGAGACGGTGAAGAAAGTGCTTCTCACCATGCGTTTCTATTGCAACCTGAAGCAATGGTCTCTCTCCATGTCCGGGCGCCATCCCAACGGGGGAGGAAGTCTGATACCTATCCAATATGCCACGATGGCCATTGCCGGTACGCCGGATGGCAAGCAGAAATATGACCCCGAAATGGCTGCTGCCTATCTGCGCCTGGTTGCCTATACAGAAGCTCCGGACAAGAATGCGCCCGACTATCTGCCGAAGGCTTCCACCCGCCACGAATTGGAGATGAAGAAGTTGCTCGAAGCCCAGGGCTTCCGTCCGGAACCCGACCCACAAGGCAATCTGGCCTTGGGTTACGGCTGCGTGTCCGTACAGCGTCGTGACAACTGGGCTGCCGTAGTACGCGGACATTCCCGTTATCTCTGGGCTGCCGAGCACTATCTCCCCGCCAACTTCTATGGCCGTTATCTGGCACATGGCAGCATGCAGATTCTTACCGGAAAACCCGATGAAATGGTTACTTTTGCCACCAGTGGCTGGCAGGAAGCCGGTTTCGACTGGAATCGTATTCCGGGTGTCACGAGCATCCATCTGCCTTTCGACCAGTTGCGTGCCCGGGTATTGAATGTCGATACCTTCTCCGGTATGGAGGAGATGCTCTATTCCGATGAGGCTTTTGCCGGCGGTTTGTCCCAGGCACATCTGAACGGTAACTTCGGTATGGTGCTGCATGAACATGATAAGTATAACGGTTCTCACCGTGCCCGCAAGTCGTTCCACTTCTTCGACGGCACCATTGTATGCCTCGGTACGGACATCGAAAACCTGAATACCGAATATCCCACGGAAACCACCGTGTTCCAGCTTGCCGCCACCACTCCCGAAACCCGTCAATACTGGGAGTCCTATCAGAGTGACGGACAGACTTATATAGACCCTAACGGCGTAGGTTATTACATTTCCAAAGCCTCCCGCCCTGATGCCCGGTACGAGAAGAACTTCCCGCAAGTGACCGTGGGCGAGCGTAGCACCAAGCCTACTTCCGGTGATTGGGTGTCCTTGACATTGCAACATGGCAAAGCCCCGAAAGGCGCTTCCTACGAATATGCAGTGCTGCCCCACACGGATGCTGCCGCTTTGAAGGCATTCGCCAAGAAACCCACTTACAAGATTCTCCGACAAGACCGCAACGCCCATATTGTACGCTCTCCGGCAGACGGTCTTACTTCTTACGTCTTGTTCGAGACTCCGCAGGCGCTGCCCGACGGTGGATTGTTGCAGAAAGCCGATACATCGTGCCTTGTCATGATACGTGAATATAAGGACAAGCTTCTTCTGACTGTCTCCCAGCCCGACCTGGCCTTGTATCGTGGTCCGAGTGACGAGGCTTTCGACAAAGACGGAAAACGTATTGAGCGCAGTATCTATTCACGCCCGTGGACTGACAATGAGAGTCAGGAGATTCCCGTAACCGTTACTTTGAAGGGACAGTGGAAGGTTGCCGAGACGCCCTATTGCAAGGTGGTGTCGGCAGACAAGAAGCAGACAGTGTTGCGCTTTACTTGCCGGGATGCTGCAAGCTTAGAGGTAGAGTTAAAGAGGTAGGGAGAGTATAGGTTAGACATTGATACTGAATACCCACAACACCCGGATGTTTTACCCCATAACATCCGGGTGTTTTACTATAAAACATGGGGATGTTTTGGGGTAATACATCCCCATGTTTTGGGTGAATACATCCGGGTGTTGTGGGTATTCGGTATAGGAGTCTTAGCCTTTCTCTCCTATAGAGAAAGATACTGGAAACGGTTGTTTAATATGTTCCGAGCAGATTGCTTACTGCTGACTGATAGTTTGCCAGTTTACTGGTCTTATGAATGGTCTTTCTCGCTTTGCGGTCTCCGTCCGGTAACAGATACTCCCAGAAACTTTTCATTTTCATTAATAACTGTGCCTCACCGCCTTGTAGTAGCTCTTGATAGGCGTTGAAGACCTCGGTGTGCAGTTGCCCCACCTTTTTCGCCATTTCATCGGAAGAAATCGGGGTTCCTTGCTTGTATTCCAGCGCCAGAGCAGGATTGGCTAGCAGCCCGCGGCCGATGACGATACCTGCCAATCGGGGGAACCGTGTGGTGATAGAACGGATATCTTCCACGGTATGCAGGTCGCCGTTGTAGAACAGAGGGCGGGTGCACTCTTTGTAGAAAGCTTCAAACCCCTTCAGGTCTACCTCTCCTTTGTATTGCTGCTTGCCCAGACGCGGGTGCAGGATGATGTGTGCGAGGGGGAGTTCGTTGAATAGCGGTAGCAGGGCAAGACACTCCTCCGCCTGCTCCCAACCCAGACGCAGCTTCACGGAGAAACGGATGTCGGGATGCCGGTCGATGGCTTCGGAGAGCAGCGCTTTCACTTCTTCGGGATAGGGCAGCATGCCGGAGCCATTGTGGCGCCGGGCCAGCATCGGAAAAGGACAACCCAAATTGATGTCCGCTTCCCGGTATCCTTTTTCGATGAAAAGGGACATTATGTGCTCCAGCTTGTCCGCATCCGGAGCAATGAGCTGGGGGATGAGGTGCAGGCCCGGATTGTGGTCCGGCTCAATGTCACGGGTATCTTTCCGCCGGATTTCTCCGTGTTCCATGCGTACGAAAGGAGAGTAATAGGTCTCTATGCCGCCGAAGATGCGTGCATGCACCCGCCGGTAGACGGCATCGGTGTAGCCTTGTAGCGGGGCGAAGTGGATAGGTAATATGTTCTCGTTCATGGCTGCAAAGATACATATTTTTCTTTCTAGTAGGAAGCTGTGCTACTTTTTCCGGCTTCTTCTTTTTGCGGCATTTCAAGCAATATTTGTTTGGATTGTCCGTTTTGAATCAGTGTTATTGTTGCTTTTTCAGGATTTTCCGATTCACAACGTGGATTTGCGATATGTATTCTTTTTTCTTTTTCCTTCCACAAAAGGGCACAAGGGGTATCTGTCGCAAGGATGTCACCATTTTCAAGTTTCAGTTCCCCTGGTTGATAGAAGATGATTTCTGTTATTCTTAATTTTTCATGACGTACAGCTTGTATTTTTTCCGTATTGGCAAGTACTTTTATCGGCAGCTTTGCAGCATATTTATCGGCAGCGGATGTGCTAGGGATGCTTGGGTGTACCACGTAGGCGTATTTCCCTTGCTGCGGGCGGATGCCGTGATTGGCGTTCAAACTGAACAGTGCCGTATCACAAGTTATTTTGTACTCGGTTTGGGGCAGCAGATTGAAGTAGGCGGTCTGTCCGTGGAGTATCCAGTCTGCAACGGTCTGTATGGAGCCGTTCTTCAGAGTCTGTTTTTTCCCATTTGTCATGTACTGTACCTTCCCGTTGCGGTTACATTGGTTGAGAGTGGTGAATACTTCGGCTTTTCCTTTGGCGTTGCAGATGCCTGCCCCAAGGCATACAAATTCTTCATCGAAATAGAACCAGGCTTTGTGAGCTTGTAATCCGCGGCGGTCTAAAATCATGCCGCAGGTTCCATAAAGACTGTCGCTGACACCTCCGGCAAAACAGTTTCCGTTATTGCCGCCTTCACCCCAATCGGGAATGGGAAGGGGGGCATTGTCTTGTTCGGCAGTAATGCCGGGATATTGGCGGTTGTTGAATATCTTAAAGAAATTGCCGTCATACTCGTGTCCGGTGACAAAAAGATAATTTACTCCGTTGGAGGCATAATAGTTGAACTCACCATCACCGTTGCCGGCCTCGTTGCCTACGGTACGGGTGGAGGTCATGCGTGAACTGGTCATATAATTGTTGCGGCGGTGTACCATGTAGTCGAAACGCCAGAACATGCGGTTACCCGTCAGGCTGTTGTCTCCACCGATGTGTTGCAGTGCTTGCTTCATGTTGTTGCGTGCATCGGAGTTGCTCAACTTGCAGATTCTTTCGGCCAGAACTTTTATGGCAGAGGAGTATTGGTTGCTGCTGATAAAGCGTCCTGCATTGTTGGGGTCATGCTGCTTGTTGTAGAATATCCATTGTACGCCGTCGGTGAAGAGGCGTTGCAATAATTCCAGTCCGGGGCTTTGGAAACGGGTATCCTTGCAGAGTTCCAGATAAGCGAGGGTGGAGTTAACGAATTCTTTGCCGTAGCTGGTGAAGTAAAGTTGCCGTCCATGACCGCAATGTTGCCCGAAGAGATAGTCAGGTTGTATGCCTTCGGAGGGTTGTATGGTGAGCAGTTGCGTCATCCGTTCTTTGAAGTCTTCCATCTGGCTTTCGTTCTCGGTCAGGATGCTGGCGGCAAATGACCCCATGATGATGTCGGCGCCGTTGGCTCCTGTCATGTGTGAGGGGGCGGCATTCTCGTAGCTCCAGCGTAGGTATTTGATGGTCTTGTCAAAAAGTTCTGGATTTTCATTGATTTCGCGGCTCATCAGCACTACGCTGGTAGATAGTTCTTTGGGATAGGGGATGTAACGATACCACCAGTTTTTGGCTTGATGGTTGGTGTCTATCCAGAAGCGGAGCGCTTTAAGATAAGACTCTTTCAGCGTTTTGTCATGGTAGAATGTGTTCTCTGGATGTTGGTAGGCGCAGGCCAGGGTGATGAGGTTTTGTACATGCTTGCGTGGGGAACCATCGGTAGCGCGATAGTTGAGGGTGACGAATGCTCCTTCTGGTGAGAGGGATTTCATCAGTCCGCCAATAGTTTCTTTCGATGGGTTCCGGTCGAGGTACTTTTCGTACATCCGGTTGTAGATGGTCTTGAAGTCGGAGGCATGGGCACGAATACCTGTCAATGTAATGCACAAGGCAATTGCTGCAATGAGTTTGATGTTATGGGTTTTCATGTTGATATTCTTTGTTATATTAGGGGATTTATGAATCAGGGAAGAGCCTCGCGGTTCCTCCCTGACAAAGTTAATTGATTAAGGTCTATAAAAATACTTAAGGTTAGAAGTTTTGTGTTGATAGAACGTTTTTATTTCATTATTCGGTTACCATCACTTTATATTCACGTACCACGGAAGATTCTTGTTTGTAGTTTCCATTGGTGGCTACAAAGGTGGCTGTGTAGGTACCGGGAGTCTTGTAGGTATATTGATAAGAGTCAAGACTTTGGGTAACGTTCTTCAATCCGGTGCCTGCGTCGGGGGAACATGCGTTGACAACAAACAGATTGGAAACCAGCCAGCTATATTTTAATTCAGTATTGGCGTTGGAACTATGAATGAAGAAAGCGTTCATGTCCTTGAAGTTCCAGATGCCGGAAGTGTTGTTGGTGACTGTGCCATAGGCACGGTTGGAAGTCATACTCTTCTGGTCGCTCAGGTTATGACGGTGCAACATATTGATAGGGGTGAAGCCGAAAGATCCGGCGGTGAAAGTCGTCTCTTGTCCCTTGGACATTTGGTTCAATATCTGCATGTTGCTAAAAGTAAATCTCGTTTGTGCCACACTGTTGGTTTGACCGCGATAGCAGATGGCTATGGCAATACGTTTGCCCAAATAGGGCTTCATGTCTATGGCAAAGTCTTGTGCTTTGGTTGCAGTAGGGAAATCGGAAGCCGGGATCAATGTTTCCCAAGCGTGTTGCTCCACCAGTACGGAGTCGGCTTCAAAGTTCCCTTTTTCTATGCCGGGAAAGTCGGAGGATACATACATGGTGAGTATGTTTGCTGGATTTCCATATTGTGGGGTCAGCTTGAATTTCAAAGTTGAAGTTTCCACCTCACTTTCGTCTACTGTAGTACGTTCTCTGTATTTATATTCTTTTCCGGCTTCACCGCTGTAAAAAGTGAGGAAGTCCGGGTCACCCTTGAAATGAAACTCCACCGGAGTTCCGTTTTTTACGGTGATGGTCTGACCGTCGAAACTGATACCGTTTCCGGTTGCCACATTTACATCCAGTTCTGCATCTTTAGTGAATTCGCTTTCGCAGGAGGCAAAAGTGAAACTTGCAATGCTGATAGCTATCAATAGTTTATTTAGTTTCATGATATGATTTATTTATTTGGAACGATTATCTTTGTTTTACTCATTCGATTACCAACCAGGATTATTCTGGGTGATGGCTTTGTTTACTGACATTTCACTGTCCGGTATGGGGAAGTAATTGTAAGCGTCTGTTATCTGGAAGAAGGTATAGACGCTGTAGCTAGGTCCCGTAGCCCAGTTGGCATTGGCGCCTTGAAGGGCACGGGGAGCTAATTCATTCATGTTTTTCACATATTCACCCCAGCGGATAAGGTCGTAGCGGCGGGTATGTTCAAAGCAGAGTTCCATAGCACGTTCATCTTTCACTGCCTGACGGAAGGCTTCTTTGCTGAGGCTTCCTTCTTCATAGGGAGCGATGCCGGCACGATTACGCACGTCGTTCAAACATTTGTAAGCCAGTGTAGTGGGAGAGGAGCTAATTTCATTCTCTGCTTCGGCCACCATCAGTAATACGTCCGAATAGCGTAACAATGGGAAGTTGAGTGAAGTGTAGTTCTTGTTCTTTTTGGTGCCGTATGCCTCATATTCTCTGCGGTATTTTCCGCAAGCACGTGAGTAGTTCTTTTCTGAGTCGGCTTCGGTTTTCTCGTAATCTCCCGTTTTCTTGGAAGAATCACCTTCGCCATAGCTGTAAGACACATCCCAATATTGGTTTTTCACTTCTTCCAGCTTACCGTACTCGAATTGGCGTCCTGTAACGCCTTTCTTGCTTACGGCCTCCACGTATTCGAATGGCGCAATATTCCAGTTCATACGGTTGATGTCTCCATTATCCTTGTAGAGTTCATATAGTTTCGGAGTTGACCAGAAGTATGCGTAGCCAAATCCGGGATCTTTAGCGTCTATTAAAGATTGATCGTTGGATTCGTCAGGACATTTGATGCCTATCAGGTTTCCGATACGTCCTTCTGCTCTGACTTCGGAAGTATAGTCTCCGGCAAACTCTGCCTCCCAGATACTTTCATTGGCTGTAGTATTGTATTGGTTAGAACAAAGGTCGATGAATACATCCCAGTAGTTGGCTGCTAAGCCATGTCCTTCGCCCATTACTTTTTGGGCATAGGTGCTGGCTTGCTTGAAATAATTTTGAATGGCTGTAGCGTCTCCGTTGGCATTGTCTCGGAAATGCTCGCCGGCACGGAATAAATAGACACGTGCCAGAATACCCCATGCTGCAGAGCGTGAAACATGTCCCGGCTTGTAGCCTAGTTCTGCGGCTGTAGCAAGACCCTCAGCGCATTCAGACATTTCGGTGGTGATGAAATCATAGATAGTCTGCTTGTCTGTACGGGGAATGTCAAGTCCCGTTACACTACTGGTGGAAGTTGTCTTGAAGGGAACGTCTCCCCAGCCTTGTACCAGTGTGAAGTAGTAGTAAGCGCGCATGAAACGTGCTTCTGCTGTGTACTGCAGGAGCAATTTGTCGGATATGTCTTTGCTTTTGTCAATATTCTCAAGAAACGTATTGGCACGGTCGATACCCGTATAGAGTGTTTGCCAAAGATTGCTGAATTGCGGTGAACTTGAATTGGCATTGTTACAGGCAATCGCACCGCTGGTTTGCGGATTGCGACCACCACCATAATGGGACAAGTCATCAGCACCCGTCATGAACATGTATTCGTTTCCGTAGAAGTTCTGTGAGGTCAGTGGGGCGTATACAGAGGTCAGGAATGAGAGAGCTTCATCCGCATTATTAAAGTAATTGTCGGGAGTCAGCTTAGTAGGTTCTTTGTCCAGAAAATCGCAGGAGACCATAGCCAGACAAGTCAAAGATAGTATTATTGTTTTTATTGTTTTCATATTATATTTCAGTGCTTTAATGGGATTAGAAACCTAAATTGATACCGAAACTTACGGAGAGTGCACGTGGGTAAGACGAGAAGTCGAGTCCCGGAGTCAGACCTCCGCTACGGATAGATACTTCAGGGTCGTACCCGGAGTATCCGGTGATGGTCCAAAGATTTTGTGCAGCTACATAAAGGCGTGCATTATCAATCTTATACTTCTTCAGGAAAGTTTTTGGTACGGTATAGCCCAATGTTACAGTTTTCAGTCGCAGGAATGAGGCATCTTCTACTACACGTGAAGAAATCACGAGGTTAGAACTTGAGTTGGTGGCTGCCGGAATATCACTGTTCGGGTTTTCCGGTGTCCAGCGGTTGGTATAGCTGGCATATTGGTTCAGCTCACGTTTCTTTTGGAAACCGCTATCGAAGAACAGACGGTTGGCATTCAGAACGTCATTGCCATAGCTCCATTGGAAAAATACGCTTAAGTCAAAGCCTTTATATTCGAAGTTGTTGGTGAAACCTCCGGTATGGATGGGCAGACCGCGTCCTATCATGGTACGGTCGTTAGTGTCGATGATGCCGTCACCGTTCAAGTCTTTGTACTTTGGCATACCGGGCTGTGTATTGCTTTCGCTCACGTAGTGGGGAATGTTACCTTTCAGCGTATAACTGCTACCGCTTTTGTCAAAGTCATCGTACTTGTAAGTGCCTTCGTAGATATAGCCGTAAATCATACCCATCGGTTGGCCTATCTTAGCAATGTAGTTGGGCTGGCTGTTAAAGTTCTGATCAAAAGTGGCAGTGCTCAATAAACTGGTTTGGTTTTCAGCGAGTTCCAACACTTTGTTCTTGTTAAAGGAGATATTGAAGTTGCTGCTCCATTTGAAGTCTTTATTGTCTATATTCACTGTGTTCAAAGTCAATTCAATACCGTCATTGCGCACCTTACCGATGTTTTTCATGGCTGTCAGATAACCCGAAGAGTAAGGAAGAGTGGCATCCAGCAACAAGTCGCGCGTAGTTTTGCGATAGAGGTCGGCAGTAAAGCTGATACGTTCGTCAAAGAATCCCAGGTCAAGACCCAAGTTCCACTGTTCGGTGGTTTCCCATTTTAAGTCCTCATTGGGTAGAGAGATGGGGGCTACACCGACGTTGGCGTTATTGCCGTCAAAAGGATATACTGTGTTATTCATGCTGGTAGTGGCATGGCTTTTAATCATGTCCAGCAAGGCAAGGTAGTCGTATTCACCGATACGGTTGTTACCCGTAAGCCCCCAGCTCAGGCGAAGCTTACCACTTGAAAGCCATTTCTTGTAGTCCTTCATGAATTCTTCTTCGGAGAAGCTCCATGCCAGTGAGCCTGAGGGGAAGTAGCCGTAACGGTTTTTCTTACTGAATTTAGAGGAACCGTCGGCACGGAATGAAGCAGTGGCATAATATTTGGATTTATAGTTGTAGTTCACACGTCCCAGATAAGACAGCATAGACCAGGAAGACAACGTGGAAGTACTCTTGTCAAAAGTACCTTGGCTCATGCCTGCCATACCTAGTGATTCGTTGGGAATCTGCTTCATGCGTAATGAGTAATATTCATAGTCAGAGTTCTGTAATGTCACACCGAGCAATGCATTCAGGAAGTGCTTGCTTTTGAAGTTAGTCTGATAGGTCAGGATGTTTTCATTCAACCACGTCAAACGTTGCTGGCGCACTACTTCTGCATTCACTTTGTCGGTAGATGTAGGACCACCGTAACGGGTCTTGGAATTGTTGAAGGTATCTGAATGGCGGTTGTCATAAGTCCATCCACCGGACACTTTCAGTTTCAGCCCCTTGATAAACTCATATTCTACGTAGCCATTTAGCTGAAGATTGTTGACGTAGTACTTGCGGTAAGCGTTCTTCAGGTCGGCGATGGGGTTGAAACGGTAGTCGTTCGATGCATCTATGTCATCGTCCACAAGATCATTCAGCAGAGAGTCAAGAGACTTACCGGGGTAGTTAACCGGACGATACCCCCATACACTATAGAAGAGGTTATTCATGCCGGAGTAAGAACTTGAAGAAGGAGATGAGCCACTCTGGATGGAACGAGAGAAGTTGGAATTGAAGTTTATGGTCAGCTTACCGCGTTTTACCAAAGTATTCAGACGGCTTTGCAGACGCTCGTAATTGGAGTTGAGCAGGATACCATCTTGGTCGTAATAAGAAAGGGATGCATTGTAGCGTATACCTTCCGAACCGCCGGACAGACGAACATTATGGTTTTGCTGCCATGCAGTGCGGAAAATTTCGTCTTGATAGTTGTTTTGGGCAATGCCTTGGTAGTCGTCCAGCGTCCATTGATGTCCCTCGTATAGCGGAAGGTATTTTTCAGTGGCACGGGTAGGATCTACTTCGAGTTGTAGTTTCACGTAATCATAAGCATCCATCATGTCCAGCTTTTTAGTAACGGTGGAGATACCGAAGCTGCCGTCATAGCTGAGTTGTGGTTTACCTACTTTTCCCTGCTTGGTGGTGATGATAATGACACCGTTGGCACCACGCGCACCATAGATGGCTGTGGCCGATGCATCTTTCAATACATCAGTCGATTCGATGTCGTTTGGGTTGATAGCAGCTGCTACGCGTGCATCTTCCACTGGGAAACCATCGATGATATAAAGTGGGGTATTGTCTTGTGTTAGCGAGTTGTTACCGCGGATGGTGATGGTCATCGTACCGCCAGGCATACCTTCACCTGAGCTTACGTTTACACCAGCGATACGGCCGCCCAATGTCTGGTCGAAAGACGCAGAAGGAGTCTTGAGCAAGTCGCTCATGTTGACTTTGGATACAGAACCGGTCAAGTCTTTCTTACGAACTTCCTGGTATCCCACAACAACCACCTCATCCAATGCCTGGGCATCTTCTTCCAATGTGATATTGAATGTCCGCTGCTCACCTACTTTGATGTCTTGGGTCTTGTATCCAATAAAAGAAAATTGAAGGATATCGGAGGATTTTACGTTACCCAATGTGAACTTTCCTTCCAGGTCAGTAGTAGTTCCGTTGGTGGTTCCTTTCACAACAACGCTGACACCGGGTAATTCTCCCATGGCGTCAACAACTTTACCGCTTACTTGGCCTCCAGTCTGTGCGTGTATACCGAGTACACAGCAAAAGAGCATTGCAAGTAGCATAAAGGTTACTTTCTGTTTCATAAATATTAATTTAATTAGTTATTAATAAAGGCTGTTTCTTCGTTTTGTACTCACTTTAGAGTTGAATCACATCGCAAATGTAGGAGATGGAATATACAAATGCCTTAGTTAATAGTTCGCAAAAAGTACGAATTCGTACAAAACTTGCGAGCAACCACACTCTTGTACTTTTATCTCCTTTCGCTTTGATTCTTTGCTTCCTTCACCTCTTTCAGTAGGATGGAGAGGGCTTTTACCTTGTCCGGATGAGCTTCTGCCACATTGTCTTTTTCGGACGGATCGATGGAAAGATTGTACAGTTGAGGCTGTGGGGCGTTTCCCATTTCTGTTTTCGTCCAGTACTCCAGTGCCGGTTTGTTGCTGGGCTCTATGTATTTCCAGTCTCCCTGGATAATGGAGAGTGTATTGTCCAGATTCTGTTGTACAATATAGTCACATCCGGCAGTATCGGTTCCCAGGAAGTTGTTGAGCTGGTCGCGGCTGTCGGGAGCGATGCCTGCTTCCAGCGGATGGTTCAGCAGGGCGGCGAATGAAGCGTATACATCAATCATGGAGAAGAGGGCTTGTTGTTTGCCGGGCTTGATGCCATTGGGCCAGCGTACAATGAAGGGAATGCGGGTACCGGCATCGAAAGCGCTGTACTTCCCACCGCGGTAGTGCTTCATGGGAGTATGGCCATTCAGCAGTTCGTGTGCCTGGTCCTGATAGCCGTCGTCTATGACGGGCCCGTTGTCACTGCAGAATACAAAAATAGTGTTGTCGGCAATGCCGAGGCTGTCCAGGGTGTGCATGATTTCACCCACAGTCCAGTCCAGCTGGAGGATGACGTCGCCACGTACGCCCAAACCGCTCTTGCCGGCGAAACGTGGATGTGGCACGCGGGGAACATGTACATCTTGCGTACCCATATAAAGGAAGAAAGGTTCGTCTTTATGGGCTGTGATGAAGTTCTTGGCCTTGTCTGTAATCACGTCGGCAATGTCTTCGTCTGTCCAAAGGGCGGATTTACCGCCGGTCATCCAGCCGATGCGGGGGATGCCGTTGATGATGGTGTTATTGTGCCCTTGGCTGGGTTTCATCTTGACGAGTTCGGGGTTTTCGAGACCGGTGGGCCAGTCACCGACCTTGTGGTCGTAGCTCACCGTGATAGGGTCGTTGGGGTCGAGGCCCACTACATGTCCGTTCTCTACAAAGACGCAGGGAACGCGGTCGACGGTAGCGGGGATGATGTATTCATAGTCAAAGCCGATGTCTTGGGTGTTCGGTTTGATGGAGTGGTTGAAGTCTGTACCGCCTTTAGGACCCAGGCCGAGGTGCCACTTGCCCACTGCTGCAGTGGCGTAGCCTTCTTCCTTGAACATATCGGCCATAGTGACGCAGGCGGTATCGATGATGAGTTCGGAATTGCCCGGAGCAATGCCGGTATTCTTCTGTCGCCAGGGATACATGCCTGTCAGCAGGCCGAAGCGGGAAGGGGTGCTGGTGGAAGAAGTGGCATAAGCGTTGGTAAACTGCATGCCTTGTCCGGCAAGGCGGTCAATGTTGGGAGTGCTTACTTTGGTGGCACCGTAACAGCTCAGGTCGCCGATACCCAGGTCATCAGCGATCAGATATACTACATTGGGCTTCTGCGGCAAGTGCTCCGAAGTCTTGTCTTTAGGTTGGCTTCCGCATCCCGCTATCAGGGCTGCACCGGGAATCAGAGACCACAAGGGGGAAAAATGCTTCATAGTTCTTTGACTTTAGATTGTAATTCTGAGGTCAAAGGTAAGAGGTTTTGTGGAATCGGGTGTATGAGGAAGTACAAGGGAAGGGAGAAAAAGTACAAACCGTATCATGCGATGGCTTGATGTACAATATTAAGATGTCTCTTCACTGTCTTCCGTACTTTCCTCTCCTCCATTCTCTCCTTTGCGGTAGGCCAGCGGGCTGACATGGTAAATGTCCTTGAAGCATTTGGAGAAATAGCGTGAAGAACTGAAACCTATCCGGTCCGCAATTTCAGTGATATTCAGTTCCGGATTGTTGCGCAGCATCAGAGCGCCTTTCTTCAGGCGGATGGTCAGGATAAAGTCATTCGGAGTCTGTCCGGTGATAGCCTTCAGCTTGGTGAACAGATTGGTGCGTGCCATTGCCATTTCACGGGCAAAGACGTTGACGTTGAACTCCGTATCGTCCAGATGTTGCTCGATGACTGTCATGGCGCGGTCCAGAATCTCTTTGTCTATGGGGTTGGTGGCAAGCATCTGTACAAAGGCTTGCGGTTGCTTGCTGAATTTCTCCTGCAGAAGGATGCGCGAGTTTACGAGGTTGTTGCAACGAGAAATCAATAGATTGGTGTTGAATGGCTTGGTGATATAGTCGTCCGCACCGATGCGCAGTCCCTCGATATTCTGTTCGATGGCAGTACGTGCCGTGAGCAGTACCACGGGAATGTGGCAGGTGTTGAAGTCACTCTTTATCTGTTTGCACAGTTCCGTTCCCGACATGTTGGGCATCACTACATCGCTGACTACGATATTGGGCATTTCGCTACGCACCAGTGTAAGTCCTTCCGCTCCGTCGGCCGCAGTCAGTACTTCGTAGAACGGCTTGAAGATACCTGCCAGCATGTCGCGGATGGAGTCGTTGTCTTCCACTATCAGGATTTTTGCATCCGGGAGCCGTTTGATGGGAGCATTCTCTTCCAGCTCTGCCTTGAGCAAGGCATCGTTTTCCGGTTTGGGAATTTCTATTTGTTGCACACTGTCTGCATTCTTATTTATTTGCTCTTCGTCAAACTGTGCGTTCCCCAATTGCAGGTTTACGATGAAGCTGCTGCCTTTGCCCAGTTCGCTTTCCACACGGATGGTGCCGTGATGGAGCTCCACGATACCCTTTGTCAATGCCAGGCCGATACCCGTACCCGTCTTGCTTGCATCCGTAGAGTCCATTGGGTCTATCTGGTAGAAGCGGTCGAATATCTTGTCCACTTCCCGGGCATCTATGCCGCTGCCGGTATCGGTCACACGGATGACGGCATTGCTGCCTTCGGTCTTGATGCTGAGGGTGATGCTGTCTTCCGCCTTGGTATGCTTGACGGCGTTGGACAGCAGGTTGTTTATCACTTTCTGCATCTGTTTTTGGTCATACCACACTTCGAGGCTGTCTGTTTCCTTTTCGAAGTAGAGGCTGATTTGTTTGGCGCTGGCATATTCCAGGAAAAGCAGATAGTTTTCGTATAGGAAGTTCACGATGTTGTGTGGGCTTACCTTTATCTTCATGTGCCCTTGTTCCTGCTTGCGGAAGTCGAGCAGCTCGGTGATGAGTTCCCGTAGCTGTATGCTGTTCTTGTAGATGCCCAACACCTTGTTATATATGGCAGGCGTGAAGTTCTGGAGTTGCATCAGCGTTTCCACTTGTGCCACGATGAGCGTCAGCGGGGTGCGGAATTCATGGGAAATGTTGGTGAAGAAACGTAGCTTTGACTGGTTTAGGGCCTCTACGTCACGGATGTGCTTCTGTTCGTACTTCAGTGATTCACGCAACTTGATTCTCGACTTGTAGGTACGCACCAGATACCAGAGCAGGATTCCCGTCACTATCAGGTAGATAAGATAGGCAAGGGGAGTCTTGTAGTAGGGAGGCAACACGTGTATGGTCAGGTGGACTTGCGGACAAAGGCTCTCGTCTTTTCCGTTGGGCTTTATAATCAAGTTATAGGTTCCTGCGTTTAGGTTGGTATAAGTGATGTTGTGTAGTCCACGAGTGCTGTTCCAATCGTTGGAGAAGCCTTCCAGTTTATAGATGATGTCGTCTTTGTTGGCGGCTACATAGTTTGAAGTGGCGAACTCTATGCTGAACATGGACTGGTCAGCGTTGAGCGTAATCTCGGGGGTGCAGTACAAGGCTTGCTGCAGGATACCGGTCTCATCTCCCACTTGTATTTCCGTTCCGTTCACAATGAGGCGGGAGAGGATGATTTTGTAGGGTTTCGGCGTGAAGTTCAACTCCATTTCATGGAAGGAAATCATTCCCTGCGTGCCTCCCAGGAATATTTCTCCGTCACGGGTCACGCAAAGGGCATTCTCATTGACGGCAGTCATTGGGAAACCGTTTTCGGCACTGTAGTTCAGGAATGCCTTCTGCCGGTAGTCGAAGATGGAGAAGCCTTCGTTGGTGATGAGCAGCAGTTTGCCGCTGGTGGGGGATTCCTGCGTCTCGTAGATGCAGTTGCTGGAAAGACCGTTCTTCGCTTGGTCAAAGTTCTCGAAGTCGTTGCTGGCAGGGCGGTATAAGTCCAGTCCGCTGCCCGAAGTGGCGAACCACAGATTGCCTTTGCTGTCTTGGGTAATGTTGTTTACATTGTTGTTGCTGATGCTGTGTGGGTTGGCAGTATCATGGCGGTAGTTGGTCAGTTTGCCGGTATCGAAACGGTAGCTGAACACACCTTCGCCCGTGGCTGCAATCCAGAGCGTACCGTTGCTGTCGAAAGTGATGTCTGCCACCATCTTGATTCTTTTGCCTTCTTTGCTGTCCTGGAACAGTTGTTGGCATTTCCCGTTGGCAGGGTCGAAGAGGCAGATTCCGTTTTGGGTGGCCACTACCAGCTGGTGCTGATAAGGCACGATGTCGCGGATGATGTCGGAAGGCAGGGTTTCCGGATTGTCTGCTTCCATGCGGTAGTGTGTGAATCGGCCTGAGTGTATGTCCAGTCTGTTCAGTCCGCCCAGATGGGTTCCTATCCAGATGATGTCTTTGGAGGCATCATAATAGAGAGCCTTGATGTTGTTATGGGAAATGCTGTTGGGACCGCTTCCCGGGCGGAACCATTTGAATTCACGGGTACGGCGGTTGTAATAGTTCAGTCCGCCCCCTTCGGTGCCAATCCACAGATTGCCGTTCTTGTCTTCGATGGTGCGGCCTACAACCGGATTGCTCAGTCCTTTCTTTTCGATGGGCGAATACATATAGCGGCTGTATATCTCGTACTCGGGGTTGAAATAGTTGACGCCGCCAAAGTAGGTTCCTAGCCACAGCGTTCCTTGGTTGTCCTTTACGATGCACCAGATGGAAGAGTGTGTCAGTCCGTCGCTCTGGGCATCACTGGCAGTGTGGTTCTGGAAGAGTCCCGTACTTTTGTCATACCGGTTCAGACCGTTGAAGGTTCCAATCCAGATGTTTCCCAGATTGTCTTCACAGCAGGCTCGCACGAAGTTGGAAGAGATGCTGTAAGGGTTCTTTGCGTCGTATTCAAAGATTTCGATGGTTCCGTCGGTTTTTACATGGTGCAGCCCTTCTTTCCAGCTGCCAATCCATAACTCGCCTTCGCTGTCTTGGTATATGCTGGTGATGTTGCCTTTCAGGATGGGGTGGGTCAGCTCGTTCTTGTCCAGTTGCAGGCGGTATGCTCCGTTGGTGGTCGTTCCAATCCACATTTGTCCTTTGTCCAGATGCATACAGCAGATTTCCAGACTTTTTCCGGGAAGCTGGTAATAAAGGTCAAAGTTTCCGGTCTGCTCGTTATAGCGGTAGATTTCATTCTGTTTTCCGATGAAAAGGGCCTCTTTGTAATATATGCTGTGCACATTTCCTTGCAGCAGGGTGGTGAATCTTTGGGTGGCGAAATTGAACTCGGCTACTCCTTCCGTACAGAGCAGGTAGATTTTTCCGTTACGGTTGCCGGCCATGCGTAGCACGGTGTTGCAGAAAAGGCTGTAAGGGTTGTTCTTCTGCAGCTTGTAAGTTTGTATGTCTTCTCCGTCATAACGGTTCAAGCCTTCTCGGGTTCCAATCCATAAAACACCGTTTTCATCGATGTAAAGACTGTTCACGGAGAATTGTGACAGACCGTCGTCGGTCGTCAGATGGTTGAAGGTGATGTTCTGCGCCTGCAGGGTTGCAGCAATCATGCTTACTGAAACAAGAAGCAGCCGGATGATAAACGTTCGCACTTTTCGGGTAGTTTTTAAGGTTTCAGTTACAAATATAGGTATATTTTGTACAAGACTTCTTATTTATTAGGCGGTTTTTGTGGTTATGTTTGGATAAATGTATAATTTTGGAAGCGCGCCGAACGATACTTGCCTTTTGGTATAAGGCTATCAGCGTATCTTTGTAAACAAATTAATTCATTTATTATCATGAAAGACCTTTTATCTATTGTATCTCATTTTCAAATGCAGGGTACAGTTCGTGAAATCAAGCCTTTAGGCTCAGGCCTGATTAACGATACGTACAAAGTGACCACCGCTGAGGCCGGTGCGCAGGACTATGTTCTGCAACGTATCAATCATGCCATTTTTCAGAATGTAGAGATGTTACAGTCCAATATCGAGGCTGTGACCAGGCATATCCGTAAGAAACTGGAAGAGAAAAGAGAGGCCGATGTCGAGCGCAAAGTACTTCATTTCATCCCCACGGCCGAAGGGAAAACCTATTGGTATGACGGTGAGAACTACTGGCGTATCATGACTTTTATTCCTCGTGCCAAGACTTACGAGACGGTAAATCCGGAATATTCCTATTATGCGGGAGCTGCCTTCGGTAATTTCCAGGCTATGCTTGCCGACATTCCAGATACATTGGGCGAGACAATTCCCGATTTCCACAACATGGAGTTCCGCTTGAAGCAACTCCGTGACGCTGTGGCTGCCGATGCGGCGGGACGTGTGCAGGAGGTGCAGTATTTTCTGGATGAGATAGAAAAACGTGCTGATGAAATGTGTAAGGCAGAACGCTTGTACCGTGAAGGCAAACTGCCCAAACGGGTATGCCACTGTGATACGAAAGTAAACAACATGATGTTCGACGAAGACGGTACGGTGCTTTGTGTCATCGACCTGGATACGGTGATGCCCAGCTTCATCTTCTCCGATTATGGCGATTTCCTTCGCTCAGGTGCCAACACGGGGTTGGAAGATGACAAGAATCTGGATAATGTGAACTTCAATATGGAAATATTCCAGGCATTTACCAAGGGTTATCTGGAATCGGGCAAATCCTTCTTGTTGCCGATAGAGATTGAGAATCTGCCTTATGCGGCTGCCTTGTTCCCATACATGCAGTGCGTACGCTTCCTGGCAGATTATATCAACGGTGATACTTATTATAAAATCCAGTATCCGGAGCACAATCTTGTTCGTACCAAGGCTCAGTTCAAACTGTTGCAGAGCGTGGAGGAACATACACCGGAGATGAAAAAGTTCATTGACTCATGTATCTGAAAAAGTATCTGATGACGATAGCAGCAGCTCTTTGCATGCTGCCGTTGTCTGCAATTAATCCCCAAAATAGTAAAATGAAAGAATTGAATGTAAAGAAAGTAAGTGTGGCCAATATACCGGTAGAGTCGGTTCCGGCTCTTCTGGATGAAGAGAAAGTGGCGTTTCAGCCCGTAAATACAGTGAATTGGGCTGCTTTTCCTTATGCTCCCAGTGTGGAGTTCCGCATAGCGCATACGGAAGATGCCATTCTGCTGCATTTCAAGGTAAGGGAAGCGAGTGTACGCGCAGTGGCAGGACACGATAACGGTCCGGTCTGGGAAGATGCGTGTGTAGAGTTCTTCTCTGTGCCTGCCGGTGACGGAGTGTACTACAATATGGAGTGTAATTGTGCCGGAACGCTGCTTATCGGGGCAGGTGCCGGACGTGGAAACCGCCAGCATGCCCCGCAAGAGGTGCTCGATAAAGTACAGCGTTGGGCTTCTTTGGGACGTGAGGCTTTCGACGAAAGAGTAGGTGAGTGTGCCTGGGAAGTGGCTCTGGTCATCCCTTATTCCGCTTTCTTCCTGCATGACATCACTTCGTTGGATGGAAAGACGCTCCGTGCCAATTTTTATAAATGCGGCGATAAGCTCCAGACTCCCCATTTCCTTTCATGGAATCCGATAGGTCTGGAGAAGCCGAACTTCCATTGTCCGGAGTTTTTCGGCACCCTGCATTTCGAGTAGTAGTAGAACAAAAAGTTACTCAACCTGCCCTCACCACTATCACTGTTTTCCTGAAACTCCCTATTCGTCGCCCTTCCAGGGGTGAGTGAGGGCAAATAAAAAGGGTGAGGGCAAATTTTACCCTCACCCTTCCGGGCGTACCCGGTTGCTTCCTGCTTCTTTCCCCGTCTTTTATAGGACAAGACAAACCATTGTCTACAGAAACAGTATAATAAATACCCTTTATATACTTAATCCGTTAGTTCACAACACTGAACACTTTGTTCCAGCATAGAGAACACTTTGTTTCAGTATAGAAAAACACTTTGTTTTCATATAATGGAACGAACTGTTTTGTTAAGGGAAACAAAGTGTTCTCTATAAGGAAACAAAATGTTTAGTTAAAGGAAACAGTTTGTTTTACTTAGCATACTGCTTGGAATGAGTGTGCATTAAAAAAGGATAAAGACTATGCAGGAACTATTGTAGAGGTATATAGAAAATGGCACGAACTACGCAGACTTGCAGAAAAGAATCTGTCCATCCATGATTGTCTGCGTGATTCGTGCCCGAAGAAGGGTGTTTACTTCACGATTCCTTTGGAATTCTTGATGAAGTTGATGATATTGTGTATCTCGTCACTCATCGGTACTTGGTCTTCAATCTTCTGCAAGGCATCCTGCACGCTGAAGTTTCCCTGGTATACCAGACGGTAGGCATTTACGATATGGCGCAATACACGTTCGGTCACCTGGTGTTTGTGTTGAAGCACAGCAGCGTTGATACCGTGGTATTCTGCCGGATTACCGTTCATGATGATATAGGGCGGCACATCTTTTGATATGCGGCAGCCAGCTTGAATCAGTACCCAACTTCCAATGTGGCAGTATTGGTGCAGAATGACATTGCTGCTCAGAATGGTGCAGTCGTCTATCTGACATTCTCCGGCTACGGTAGTCTTGATACCCAGTACACAATGGTTGCCTATCTGCACGTCGTGGCAGAGGTGTACACCATCCATCAGGTAGTTTTCATTGCCGATGCGGGTAGCGCTTTCTGCATGGGTGGCACGGCTGACAACCACGTTCTCGCGGATGTCGTTATTATCACCGATAATCAGCATGCTGTTCTCTCCCGTATAATGGAAGTCTTGCGGTTCGGCACCCAGAACGGCATTGTGATGTACCTTGTTCCCTTTTCCCATGCGGGTACCGTGCAGAATTTTTGCACCCGACATAATAATACAGTCATCACCGATTTCCACGTTCCCTTCGATAAATGCAAAGGGCTGGATGGTTACATTCTTGCCGATTTTTGCGGCAGAATCTACATAAGCTAACGGACTTATCATAGTAATTAGCGATTAATGATTAATGATTAGTGATAAATGGTCAGTGATTAGGATTTACTATTTCATTAATCGCTAATCACTAATCACTTATCGCTCATTTTATTCTCTTCCTCCTCCAAGCGCTTGATACAGGCTGATGACTGCCTGCATGCTGCTGAAGGTGTCGGATACTTCTGCAAGCTGTGCGCTGAGGTAAGACTGCTCGGCAGACAAGACTTCCAGATAGGTCGACGTGCCTAAGTTAAACAATTCTTTTGTATCTGAGGCAGCTTGGCGAGCAGAATTTACTTGAATAGTGCGTGAAACGGCTTTGTTCTTCTCCATTTGATACAGGTGCAGGGCGTTGCTCACTTCATTTCCGGCATTCAGTAGGGCGGTTTGGAACTGAATCTTAGCCTGCTCCTCTTGTGCCTTGGCTTGTTTCAGACGGGCAATGTTGGCACCGCGATAGAACAAGGGTTGCGTCAGCGAACCGATGGCAGAAGCCAGCAGTTTGCCCGGGTTGACGATACCTGCACCGGAGTTATTGGTCCAGCCTCCCGAACCGCTCAATGTAATCTGCGGGTAGAAGGCGGCACGGGCGCTATTGGTGTTATAGTAGTTGGCAGCCAGTGACATCTCGGCAGCTTTCACGTCCGGACGGTTGGATAGCAACTGCAAGGGGATACCTACTGAAAATTCCGTAGGAAGCTGTTGATCTTCCAGTACACCGCGTGCGATGCTCTGTGCCGGTTGGTGCAACATCAGGCAGAGAGCGTTTTCGGTTTCGCGTATGCTCTGGCGTATGTCGGGCAGTGATGCCATGACTTGAGCGTAGGCGGTGCGGCTCTGCTCTACGGCAGCAGAAGTGGTTCCGTAGATGCCTGCATCTTTCATGGCTTGCACGGTCTCCAAGTTCTTTTTCAGAATCTCGACGGTGCCTTCGGTGATTTGCAGTTGGCGGTCCAGCATCAGCAGGGTGTAGTACATGTTGGCTACACCGGCGATGACTTGCGTCTGAACGGCTTGTTCGTAGAATTGCGTCTGCTTCAAGCTAACCTTTGCTTGTCGCTTCGGGTTCAGCAATTGACCGAAGAGGTCGATTTGCCAGCTTGCGGTAACGGGCAGGGAGTAGATTTGTGTAGCCTTTCCCTTGTCCCAGCTGCTGACGGTTCCTTGCGGAGACAAGGCAAGCGTCGGAGCATAGGCAAGACGGGCAGACATCAGTGCGGCTTGTGCTTGTTTCACGTTCAAGGCGGCACTGCGCAGGTCACCGTTGTTGGTGAGTGCTTGCTCGATAAGTGTCTGCAACTGCGGGTCTGTGAACACTTCTCTCCAAGGCAGATTACCGAAGTTGGCTGTATCTGCGGCTAATGTATCGTTCACGGACGCCGTGTCGCGATACAGTCCGGCAGTTGTTATGTCTTCGGGTCTGTCGTATGATTTGTAGATGTGGCAACTGCTCAATAAAGCAGTTGCGCACATCAGGCATATTATTTTCTTCATAATCGCTAATCGTTAATCACTATTTTGTATATTGTTCAATCTCAGGTTCTGCATCCGAGTTGTCCACATCTTCCCATTCCATCGGTTTGAATTTCTCCTGCAAGTACTGGAATGCCACGAACAGTGCGGGCACTATGAAGATTTGCAGAATCATACCGATTAACATACCGCCGATGGCAGACGTACCCAGCGTACGGTTACCGTTGGCACCCGCACCGGAAGCAAACATCAGCGGAAGCAGGCCGACAATCATTGCCAATGACGTCATCAAGATAGGACGCAGACGGGCTGCAGCACCCAATACGGCTGCCCAGGTGATACTCATACCCATTCTGCGGCGTTCGAGGGCAAACTCTACAATCAAGATGGCATTCTTGGCCAACAGACCCATCAACATGATGAGGGCAATCTGCATATAGATGTCATTGGACATCGTGCCCAGAATCATCTTCAGTGCCGGGATACTGCCCAATGTACCTATACCGCTTACAAAAAGGAAGCTACCCAGCAGACCGAACGGCACGGACAGCAATACGGATAAAGGTAGGATGTAACTTTCGTACTGGGCACTCAGCAACAGATAAACGAATACGAAGCACAATATGAAGATGAGTCCCGTAGTGCTTCCACTCGTTTCGGCCTCTTCACGCGCCATACCTCCCAGCTCGTAACCGAAACCGGCAGGCAGGTTTTCCTGCGCCACTTCGGCAATGGCTTGCAGAGCTTGACCGGAAGTGTAGCCTGATGCGGGAGCCACCATCACTTTCATGGAGGTGTAAAGGTTGAAACGGCTGATGACGTCAGGACCATATACTTTCTTGATGGAGATGAATTGCGTGATAGGTGCCATTTCGTTGCCGTTGCGCACCTTGATGCTCTGTAGTGTTTCCATATTCTTGGTAGCGTCAGGTTCGGCTTGTACCATTACGCGGTACATCTTACCGAAGCTATTGAAGTTGGAAGCATACAAACCACCGTAATATCCCTGCAAGGTAGTCAAGATGTCATTGGGGCTGATGCCTGCTTTCTTACAAGCGGCAGCATCAATATCCAGCTGGTATTGCGGGAAGTGGGGGTTGAAGGATGTCTTGGCAGAGTTGATTTCAGGGCGTGCTTCCAGGGCTGCGGTATAGTTGTTCACCACGTCGAAGAAGTGGTTCAAATCACCACCCGTCTTGTCCTGCATGTTCAACTCGATGTCACTTGAAGCCGAGTAACCCGGAATCATAGGTGGAGCGAAGAACAATACCTGCGCTTCCTTGATAATCTTCTGGGCACGCATGTATAATGTGGCATAGACAATGGTAGAGTTCTGCATGGTGGAGCGTTCTTCCCAGTTCTTCAGCTTGATGATGATAGAACCATAGGAAGGACCTTGTCCACCCAGAAAACTATAACCGGAAATGACGGTACGCGATTCTACTGCAGGGTCGGCAGCAACCAGACTGTCTACGCGATTCAGAACCTCTTGAGCACGTTCTTGTGAAGTGCCGGGAGGCAAAGTAACGGCACCCATAATGGTACCGGTATCTTCGTTGGGCACCATACCGGTAGGAGTAATCTGCATGAAAACACCCAGCAATACGATGGAACCGATAACCAATCCTGCCGATAGCCATCGTTTTTGGATGAAGAACAGCACTTGTTTCTTATACTTGCCCAAGATACCGTTGTATGAGTCATTGAAGGAGTGTTTGAACTTGTCGGTAGTCATGCCTGCCAACGCCAGCACACTGATGATAATCATCAAGCTGCACAGAATGGGGTGTTCGCTGAAGCTGAACAGACCGAAAATCATGCCCAGAATAGCTACCGTCACGAAGAGCAACGTGATACCTGGGCGCATCAACCGACCGAGAGAGTCGACATAACGAGCAAGCATAATCTTGCGCGCTTCCTTGGCGGCAACGCCTACACGCTCTTTCAGACTTTCGTGTCCTCCATTATGAGGTTTCAAGAAGATAGCACACAGAGCAGGACTCAGGGTCAAGGCGTTCAAAGCCGAGAAACCGATAGCAATAGCCATAGTCAAACCGAACTGACGGTAGAAAGTACCTGCTGTACCTCCCATGAAGCTCACAGGGACGAATACGGACATCATGACCAGCGTAATGGAGACGATAGCGCCGCCCAACTCACTCATGGCGTCAATGGAAGCTGTACGGGCTGATTTGTAACCCTGGTCCAGCTTGGCATGGACGCCCTCGACGACGACGATGGCATCATCGACCACAATCGCAATGGCAAGTACCATGGCCGAAAGGGTCAGCAAGTTGATACTGAAACCGATCAGCTTCAATACGAAGAAGGTGGCAATCAATGCCACGGGAATGGCGATGGCGGGAATCAACGTAGAACGCATATCCTGCAGGAAGATATACACCACGATGAACACCAGGATAAAGGCTTCGATCAATGTCTTGATTACCTCATGGATAGAGGCGAAGAGGAAGTCGTTGGCACTCTGTGCAATGTTTATCTTCAAGCCGGCAGGCAGTTTGCTGGAATAGTCGTCCAGCAGGGCCTCGATATCCGAGATGGTTTGTGTGGCATTACTGCCTGCCATCTGGAAAATGATGCAACATACGGCTTTATGTCCGTTAACCATATTGTTGAATCCATATGACAGACGACCCAGTTCCACATTTGCTACATCCTTCAGACGGAGTATTTCACCGTTTTCCAAAGCTTTGATGACAATGTTCTCGAACTCTGTAGTCTGTTGCAGACGTCCTTTATAGCGCAGGGTATATTGGTAAGTTTGGTTACCGCGCTCACCCAACTGGCCGGGAGCCGCTTCGATGTTCTGTTCGCTCAAGGCGGCAACCACATCGTTGGGGATAAGTTTGTATTGGGCCATTACATCAGGTTTCAGCCAGATACGCATGGAGTAGTCCTGTCCCAATACCATGGCATCACCCACACCGTTGACACGTTTCACCTCAGGGATAAGGTTGATGTTGGCGTAGTTTTCCAGGAACTCGATGTTGTACTGGTCTTTTTCATCATAGATGGAGAATACCATCAACATGGAAGTCTGGCGTTTACGGGTGGTTACACCGATTTTGGTAACTTCGGCAGGCAGCAAGCCTTGTGCCATGGAAACGCGGTTCTGCACGTTCACCGCTGCCATATCGGGGTCGGTACCTTGCTTGAAGTAGATGGAGATGTCGCCCGAACCGCTGTTGGTGGCGCTCGAACTCATGTACATCATATTTTCCACACCGTTAATTTGGTCCTCCAACGGAGCGATAACGGAGTTCAGCACCGTTTGGGCATTGGCACCTTGGTAAGTTGCACTTACCGATACGGTAGGGGGGGCAATGTCCGGGTATTGGGTGATAGGCAAGGTCGCCAGACCAATAACTCCTAAGATTACTATCAGGATGGAAATTACCGTTGATAGTACCGGACGGTTAATAAATCTATCTAGTTTCATTTTATTTAGTGATTAGGGGTTAGTGATTAGTGATAAGCTCGTGTGATATAATGGCGCAGCCGCTTATCATTAATCACTAACCGTTAAACATTAATTGAATGCCGTTTGAATGTTACCTTCTTTCTGGTCTTTCAAGGCCTTCTGGTATTCGGCTTCCTTTTCAGCAGGCGTAATAGGTGTGATGGATTGTCCGTCCTTCAGGTTCTGTACCCCTTCGATAACGATTTTATCGCCTGCTTTCAAACCTTCCGTCACGTAATAATACTTGCCATCGTCTAAGCTGAACACTTTGACTTCGGTATTTTTCAACGTATTGTCCGGTTGCAGAACGAAAACGAACTGCTTGTCCTGGATTTCGGTAGTGGCGGCCTGTGGAATCATGATGACATCATGCAAAGGGTTGGGGAATACCACATTGCCGGTGCTTCCGCTACGCAACACGTTGTGCTTGTTGGGGAAGAGGGCACGCATGGTTACCGAACCGGTAGTTTGATCAATGACTCCGCTGATTGTCTCCACGCGGCCACTGTCGGCATACATGGTTCCGTCGATGAGCTGCAACTGTACATCCGGCATCTTTTCCAGAATTTCCTTGATGCTGCCGCCTTCACGAATTTGTGACAAAAGTTGGCGTTCGGTCATGGAGAAATAGGCGTACATTTCGGAGATGTCGGCAACGGTAGTCAGCGGGCTGGCTACGGAAGGACTAACTAGGCTACCTACGCGGTAGGGAATGCTACCTACTACACCGTCACTGGGGCTGGTTACACTAGTGTATGACAAGTTGTTCTTGGCATTGACCAATTGGGCATTGGCTTGTGCTAGTTGCGCCTTTGTCTGTGCCAGTTGGTTTTCGGCCATTTGCAAATCGTAGTCACTGATGATGTTTTTCTTGTTCAGTTCACGTTTGTTGTTTACAGTCAGTTCTTGTGTGTTTACGGCAGCTTTGGCTGTTTCAACAGCAGCTTTGGCCGAATTTACGGCTGCCTGATACTGTACGGGGTCGATGCTGAACAACACTTGTCCTTTGCGTACTGTTGCGCCTTCGTCGACGTGCAATTTTGTGATGAAACCGCTCACCATCGGGCGAATTTCTACATCTTGTTTACCCTTGATAGTAGCAGGGTAGCTGTTTGTCAAGTTGGCAGTGGTGGTTTTTGCCTCAATCACTGCAAATTCGGGAGCTTTACCCGTTCCTTTGTCGCCTTGTCCGCAACTGCTGAGCAGTGCCAGGCAACATGCCAATAATACTAATCTACTCTTCATACTCTTTTTGTTCTCTGTATAATTTTATATTCTTCTTTTTTCGATTCTTGAAAGGCGTTTTGGTGTGCAATTCATAATTTAGAAATAAGGCAGGAAAAAGAAAACTGAATACTCCTATTCAGTTTTTCGTCTGCAAAAATATTCTTTTCTTAGTATATAAGGTGTGAAACAGTTCCTTTTTTAACTATGTTTCATACATAGATGAGAACAAAAGGACATTTTTTGATTAAAATACTGTAAAGCATACCGCTAATTGGCAGATAACCTTTATTTTTGCAGCATGTTAGAACGTAAACGCCATACTAAAATGAGGCCGCTTTTCCGCAGGTTGTTGGGGGGTGTTGCCATAGCTGCCGCACTGTATTCTTGTGCCAGTGTGGGCCGTATTGAAGGAGGACCTTATGATGAGACTCCTCCGCGTTTTATTTCCGGTACTCCCACGCCCGGTGCACTCCATCACAATAAAAATAAACTTTCCATTGAGTTCGATGAATTTATCAAGCTTGACAAGCCGAATGAGAAGATTGTAATATCCCCTCCGCAGGTGCAGCAGCCCGAAGTTAAGTCTAATGGGAAGAAGGTGGTCATCACCCTGCAGGATACATTGAAACCCAATACCACTTATACATTCGATTTTGGTGATGCCATCCAGGACAATAATGAGGGGAATCCCTTAGAGAATTTTTTCTATTCTTTCTCTACGGGCGACCGCCTCGACTCTATGGCTGTGGCCGGCACAGTGCTGAATGCGGCTAATCTTGAACCGGTGAAAGGGATGCTGGTCGGCCTGCATGCCAATCTGACCGACTCTGCTTTTACCAAACTTCCTTTTGAGCGGGTGGGGCGCACGGACAGTCGCGGACGCTTCTCTATCCGTGGAGTGGCTCCCGGCAAGTATCGCATCTATGCCTTGCAGGATGCCGACCAGAATTTTACCTATTCTCAGCCGACGGAAGTGATAGCTTTCAATGATTCCATCATCATTCCTTCCATGGAAGAACGCATGCGCCAGGATACGACCTGGATAGACTCGCTGACAGTAGATACGGTTGTAGAACGTCAATATACCCACTACCTGCCAGACGATATCCTGTTGCGTGCTTTCAAGGAGCTTTCCTTCTCGCAGCGTTTCTTGAAGGCCGAACGGTTGACTCCGGAGAAGTTTTCGCTCTATTTCACTGCTCCGGCAGACACGTTGCCTTTATTGAAAGGATTGAACTTTAATGAGGAAGATGCGTTTGTTATAGAACAGCCTACCGGCCGGAACGATACGATTCATTATTGGATAAAGGATTCCCTGCTCTATAAGCAGGATTCCCTGAAAATGAGTATCACCTATTTGTATACGGATAGCCTGAAACAACTGGTGCCCCGTACCGATACTTTGAATGTGTTGGCGAAGTTGACATACGACAAGCAGCAGAAACAGAAGCAGGAAGCGAAGGAAAAGGAACAGAAAGAGCGTGAGAAGAAAAAGAAGAAGTTGAAAGAAGGTGAGGTGGAAGAGCCCGAGCCGACGGAATTCCTGGCTGTAGATGTGTATGCCCCTTCTGCAATTGATGTATATGATTATCTTACTCTGTCGTTTACGGAACCGGTGGCAAGCATAGATACCGCCGCTTTCCATCTGAAACAGAAAGTGGACTCGTTGTGGCAGGATATCCCGTTCGACTTTATGCGCGACTCTTTGGACTTGAAGCGTTATAATCTGTTTGCCGAATGGGTACCCGGTGAAAGCTATACATTTGAAGTGGATTCTGCTGCCATACGTGGGTTGTACGGGTTGTTTTCCGATAAGATAAAGAAGGACTTCAAGGCCAAGAAGCTGGAAGAGTACGGGCAGATATTCTTTAATGTGCATGGAGCAGACTCTCTGGCTTTTGTGGAACTGCTGGACGGTCAAGACAAAGTGCTGCGCACGGTGCCGGTGGTGGATGGGAAAGCCGATTTCTATTTTCTCAATCCGGGCAAATATGGAGCGCGGCTGATAAATGATACGAATGGGAATGGCGTCTGGGACACAGGGAATTATGCCGAGAAGCGCCAGCCTGAAATGGTTTACTATTATCCGATGGTTTTGGAGCTTAAGGCAAACTTTGATTTGACGCAGGAATGGAATATTAAGGCCAAGTCTCTGGATAGGCAGAAACCGGACGAACTAAAAAAACAAAAGCCAGATGAAGACAAGAAAAAGCAAAACAGGAACAAAAATAACCGCAGTGGCAATAGCAGCCGCAATAGTGGTAGGGGCTATAGCTATTAGGCGGAAGCAATTGTTCGTTCTATTGATGGTGGGAGCAGTCTGTTTGGGAGCCTCCCAGTCTGTTCAGGCCCAATGTGCTGCAAAGAATGAAGCTTTTCAGTCGGGCGAGCACGTCATGTACGATTTATATTTCAATTGGAAGTTCATTTGGAAGAAGGTGGGGCTGGCAAGCCTCACTACCAATGCCACGACTTACCATTCCGAGCCTGCATTCCGCTTTAACTTGCTTTGTGTAGGCAGTAAAAAGACCGATTTTTTCTTCAAGATGCGCGATACGCTAACTTGTTATGTCAGCGACAAGTTGGAGCCACTCTATTTCCGCAAAGCGGCAGAGGAGGGAAGCCGCCATACGGTGGACGAGGCCTGGTTCTCCTACTCGGACGGACTGGCGAATGTAAAGCAGAGACGCACTTGGCACAATCCCGTGCGTGAAGCTCAGGAGATGGAATACAGTGATAGTCGCTGCATCTTCGATATGTTGAGCATTTTGGCGCAGGCACGCTCCTATGACCCTAAAGACTACAAGGTAGGGCAGAAGATACTCTTTCCCATGGCCACGGGGCGCAGGGTAGAAGAGCAGACGTTGATTTACCGCGGCAAGGAGGAGGTCAAGGCGAATAACGACACCATTTACCGCTGCTTGGTATTCTCTTTTGTAGAGTACAAGAAAGGTAAGGAGAAGGAGGTCATCACCTTCTTCGTATCCGATGATAAGAACCACCTTCCCATTCGCCTGGACATGTATTTGAATTTCGGTTCGGCCAAGGCATTCTTCAAGAGTGTCCGGGGCAACCGCTATCCGATGACGTCTGTGGTAAGGAAAAAGTGATGTTATCCCCTTTTCTAAATACACTGGATTCGAAAGTGGCAATCAGTTTTCCCTCCTGGTTGGTGACGTCGATCTGGTAATATCCGGTGGTGCGGCCGATGTAGCGTTCGCGCGCTTCGGCATACAGCACATCGCCCGGTCCGCTGCTGCGCAGGAAGGTGATATTGGACGAAAGAGAGAAGGCCAATGTTCCGTGGGAGTTGGCTGCTGCTGCCAGTGCCAGGTCGGCAAGGGTGAAGATGGCACCCCCTTGCGTACGGCCTCCCGCATTGAGATGCTCTGCCGTGATAACCAGGCGTGCCTTGCTGTATCCTTCCTTTATTTCTATCAGTTCTACGCCTGCATTCGTGGCGAAGCGGTCGTTCTTGAAAAACTCTTGTGCGGTCATGAGGGGTAATGATTAATGTTTAGTGATTAGTGATTAATGGGTGGAAAATATGTGCTTCCGGACGCAAAAGTAACGATTTTAGCCATTAATTGAATTATTTAGGCGGGTCAAATCTGTACGCTTGCCCTACTTTTGCAGCAGGAAAAATCATAAACTCTTAATAAATAAATCCCTTATTATGAAAACAGTCCTCACTACATTGGGAATCTCCCTCCTTGTATTGGCAGGTTGCGCAGGGCAAAAGCAGGCTGAAAGCAACTTTATCCAAGAAAACATTGATAATGCTGTGGCTCAGGAGACAATTCAGACAGACATTATCGAGAAATCTGGTAAAATCCTTAATCCCCGCACCATTGATAAGGATGGGAACATTGTCTATGTACCTATCGACGATTGGTGTTCCGGTTTCTTCCCCGGTAATATCTGGCATATGTACGAGCTGACCGGTGACCAGAAGTGGCTGCCGCTGGCAGAGAAGTATACCGAGGATTTGGATTCGGTACAATACCTTACCTGGCACCATGATGTGGGATTTATGATTGGCTGCAGTTACCTGAACGGATACCGTTTTGCGGGTAAGGAAGAGTACAAGCCGGTCATCATACAGACGGCCAAATCGTTGTCTACCCGTTTCCGCCCTGCAGCAGGCGTACTTCAATCATGGGATGCAGATAAGGGATGGCAGGCTGAACGTGGCTGGAAATGTCCCGTTATCATTGATAATATGATGAACCTCGAACTGCTGTTCGAAGCTTCCAGGCTGTCCGGCGACTCCACTTTCTACAACATAGCCCGGAAGCACGCCGATACGACTATGGCTAACCATTTCCGTGAGGACAACAGCTGCTATCATGTGGTGGATTATGACCCCGAAACCGGTGAAGTCCGTAAGAGACAGACTGCACAAGGCTATGCCGACGAGTCTGCTTGGGCACGTGGACAAGCGTGGGCCTTGTATGGCTATACCATGTGCTATCGCTATACACACGATGCCAAATACCTGGAACAGGCTGAAAAGGTCTACAACTTTATCTTCAACAACAAGAATCTTCCGGAAGACTTGGTTCCCTACTGGGATTTCGATGCCCCCAATATCCCGAATGAACCTCGCGATGCTTCGGCAGCTGCCTGCACGGCGTCCGCCCTTTACGAGCTGAGCACTTATCTGCCGGATAAGGGATACAAGGAAACCGCTGACCGGATTATGGAAAGCCTCGCTTCTCCTTCTTATCGTGCTAAGGTGGGTACCAACGGCAACTTCATCCTGATGCACTCTGTGGGCAGTATTCCTCACGGTGCGGAGATTGATGTACCGTTGAACTATGCCGACTATTACTTCCTGGAAGGATTGATGCGTAAAAGAGACTTGGAAAAATGAAAACTCAATTAAATATTTTGTTAGGTGGTTTAGGTTTGTTCGCCTTGCAGGGCTGTAAAGCCCCGCAGGCAGAACAATCCGTCCGGCCGAATGTCATTTACGTTTTTCCCGACCAATACCGTAACCAGGCGATGGAGTTCTGGGGCCAGGAAGGTTTTCGGGAGAAAGTGAACTTTCGGAATGACCCGGTGCATACCCCACGCTTGAATGATTTTGCCCGGGAGTCGGTGGTATTGACATCTGCCATGAGCAACTGCCCGTTGAGCAGTCCCCACCGTGGCTCTCTGTTGACGGGAATGTATCCTAATAAGAGTGGTATTCCATTGAATTGCAATTCGAGCCGTCCCATCAGCTCCCTGCGTGAGGATGCTGTGTGTGTGAGTGATGTTTTCTGCAATGCCGGATATGACTGCGCCTACTTTGGCAAACTGCATGCCGACTTTCCTACCCCCAACGACCCCGAACGTCCCGGACAGTATGTGGAAGACCGCGTACCTGCATGGGATGCCTATACATCGAAAGAACGTCGTCATGGGTTCAATTACTGGTATTCTTACGGTACCTTCGACGAACACAAGAATCCGCATTACTGGGATACGGAAGGCCGTCGCCACGACCCGCGCGAGTGGTCGCCGTTACACGAATCGGGCAAGGTGGTGTCTTATCTGAAGAACGAGGGGAATGTACGCGACCCGAAGAAACCTTTCTTCATTATGGTAGGCATGAATCCTCCCCATAGTCCGTACCGTTCTTTGGACGACTGTATGGAGGAAGATTTCAATCTCTATAAAAACCAGCCTCTGGACAGCTTGCTCGTCCGTCCGAATGCCGACTCCAAGATGCTCAAGGCAGAGAGTGCACGCTACTACTTTGCTTCTGTGACGGGTGTCGACCGTGCTTTCGGTCAGATACTTGATGCCTTGAAGGAACTCGGGCTGGACAAGAATACCATTGTCGTGTTTGCCTCCGACCATGGAGAGACCATGTGTAGCCAGCATACGGAAGACCCGAAGAATTCCCCGTACTCCGAGTCCATGAACGTTCCTTTCCTGGTGCGTTTCCCCAATAAGATTAAACCCCGCGTGGACGACTTGATGCTTTCCTCGCCGGACATCATGCCTACCTTGTTGGGCCTTGCCGGCCTTGCCGACTCTATTCCGGCTGAGGTGCAGGGACGCAACTATGCACCGCTTTTCTTCGATGAAAAGGCAGATATTGTACGTCCTACCGGTGCTCTTTACATCCAGAACTTGGATGGTGAGAAGGATGCGGAAGGTATGGTCCGTTCTTATTTCCCTTCATCGCGCGGCTTTAAATCGGCGCGCTATACGCTGGCGCTCTACATTGATCGCGAAAACCATACGCTGGTCAAAAGCTTGTTGTTTGACGATGAAAAGGATCCGTATCAGATGAATAACCTTTCTTTGGAAGAAAACCAAGAAGTCGTAAAAGACCTTTGCGCAGAGATGGGCAAAGTATTGAAAGAGATTGATGACCCTTGGTATAAGGAAGGCATCTTGAAGGATATGATACCTTATTGATTGGAAATGGGTTATAGATAATCCTCCATAAATTGTTTGAACGTTTTTTGCGACCCGCTTCGACTGATAGTGAACTATTTGTCGGAGCGGGTTGTTTGATTCAGAATAGAATAAATTTACCAATACGTATTTAAGTAAATGATGGAGATGAAGTATAGACTATGGGCTTGTCTGTTGTTTTTGCCGATGGTTCTTTGGGCGTCCGGGCGTCCGAAAGTGGCTGTCGTACTCAGTGGGGGTGGCGCCAAAGGGACGGCGCATATCGGTGTTCTGAAAGTAATTGAAGAAGCGGGTATCCCTATAGATTATGTGGTAGGTACCAGTATGGGGGCCATTGTGGGAGGTTTGTATTCTATCGGATATACCCCGCAGCAATTGGACAGTATGGTGAATGCCCAGAACTGGAAATTCCTACTCTCGGATGCACCCAATCCTAAGGATGTGTTGCTGGACGACCGATTGAAGTCGGAGCGCTATGTACTCTCTATTCCATTTTCTTTGAAATCTGCCGCTGTTTCGGATGCGGGTATCATAAAAGGGAAGAACCTGGCACGTTTGTTCTCCACGTTGACAGAAGGTTACCAGGATTCCGTGGATTTTAGCCGTCTTCCTATTCCGTTTGCCTGCGTGTCGGAAAATCTGGTGAATGGTAGTGAAGTCGTGTTCCGTGAGGGAATACTGGCCACTGCCATGCGTTCCAGCATGTCTATTCCCGGTGTGTTTGCTCCGGTAGACCTGGATGGAATGGTGTTGGTGGACGGTGGAATGGTGAATAACTATCCGGTAGATGTGGCGCTTGCCATGGGGGCCGACTACGTTATCGGGGTGGATGTGCAGAGCCCGCTGCTTAAGGCTTCCGAGCTGAAATCGGTGAAAGACATCTTCGGGCAAATCATCAATCTGCAAGGAGAGAAGAAATACCGTGAGAATCTGCGTAATACCGACGTATTGATAAAGGTGGATGTCACCGGCTATTCGGCTGCAAGTTTCACCAAAGAGGCCATCGACACTTTGATGGTGCGGGGGGAACGTGCTGCCATGGACAGTTGGGACGGACTGCTTGCCCTGAAACGGAAGCTGGGACTTGCAGACGATTATCAGCCTCGCCGTCCGGGACCTTTCCGCTTGCCCGGCGTGGCTGTTGATAGGGAGATTCCCGTTGATTCCCAAATAGCCGTCCCTGCTGTGCGGGAGAACAAGCTGAATGTCGGTTTTCGCTTTGATACAGAAGAACTGGCGGCGTTGCAGGCAAATACGGACTTCTATTTCGGCCGGCAGCGCGAGTCGCTGGTCAGCCTTACTGTCCGTCTGGGCAAGCGTACACTGGCACGACTCGGATATAGTTACCAGTGGGACGGTGGATGGCAGGCGGGACTTGCCTATCAGTTCGACTATAAAGATATGAATATTTACAATGAAGGCAAACGGGCGCTGGATTTGACTTTTACACATCAACTGGTCCGTATGGGGGCGGCGAAGGACTGGAACAATATCCAGGTCAGTCTGGGCATTGACTTTGATTACTACCACTATCATGATTTGCTGTCGCTCGATCCGTTAGCTTCGGCACTGTTTGAGAATTCGTCCTTATTCAGTTACTTTGCCGGACTTGTGTTCAACAACTTGAATGAGAGGAGCGCCCCTACAAAAGGCATGTCGTGGGCGGTATCCTATCATCTCTATACGGATAACTTCTTCCAGTATAAGGACAACAATCCTATTTCTGTTTTCGATGCCCGTTGGCAGGGATGTTTCTCTCCCTCGAGTAAGTTCACTGTCACTCCTTCGTTTTATGGACGCGTATTGTCCGGAAGCGGTAATTATCCTTTTGCCATCATTAATATGGTGGGGGGAACCATACCGGGGCGCTATATGCCACAGCAGATACCGTTTACGGGCATCAACCGTGCGGAACTGTCACAAGCCGCACTGCTGGTTGCAGGGCTGAACCTCAGACAGCGTATCTTGAAAAACCAGTATATATCAGTGATGGGCAGTTATGGGCGAAACTCCGGGAAGTTTCATCAGATTCTTGACTCTTCCAAATCGGCTGATATGGCAGGGGTAGGCATCGGCTATATGTACAAGAGTTTTCTGGGACCAGTGGAGATACAGTTGAACTGGTCTAATCAGACGAAGAAACTAGGGTGGTATGCTGGGTTCGGATTCGTATTCTAACGAGGATATATCAAAATATTACATGGATTTTATTTTCAGACAAAAGAACAGAAGAACAAGAGAAAAATATATTCTTTTGTTCTTCTGCCTAAAACTTACCCCAATCTGTATGATTCTGCGGTGAGTTATGATACTTTCATTATTTATTCAGCTTCCATTCGCTTCCGTCCTTACCGTCTTTAATCTCGAAACCGAGTGCGGTGAGTTCATTACGGATTTTGTCGGATGTGGCCCAATCTTTGTTGGCTTTTGCCTTTGAACGCTCTTCCAATAGCATGTCCACTACTTTGCCGAAGGCGGCTTCACGCTCTTCGTTGGAGGCGTTGTCTTCTTGTAATCCTAAGATGTCGAAGCAGAAGAGGTGGAAGGTTTCCTTCAATTCTTTCAGGTCTTCGGCTGTGATGGAATCGTTTCCAGCCAGGATATTGTTTACCATCTTGGCGCCGTCGAAGAGGTGGGCGATGACAATCGGTGAGTTCAAGTCATCATTCATGGCTTCGTAACACTTGGCACGCAGGGATTTCACATCTATGGTGGAGGTTGCAGCAGGGGTAATCTTGTCCAGTCCATGTACAGCATCCATCAGCCTTGCCAATCCCTTTTCGGCGGCTTGCAGCGCTTCGTTGCTGAAGTCTACCGTACTGCGGTAGTGGGCTTGCAGGGTGAAGAATCGGATGGTCATTGGGCTGTAGGCTTGCTCCAGCATGGGGTGCGTACCTTTGAAGAGCTCTTCCAATGTGATGAAGTTACCGTAAGACTTACCCATTTTCTGTCCATTCACGGTCAGCATGTTGTTGTGCATCCAATAATGTACCATATCTTCTCCTTGGGAAGCTACGGATTGTGCAATCTCGCATTCGTGATGCGGGAAGATAAGGTCCATACCGCCACCATGAATGTCGAAGTGCTCGCCCAAGTATTTCTTTCCCATGGCTGTACATTCGGCGTGCCAGCCGGGGAAGCCGTCGCTCCACGGGGAAGGCCAACGCATGATGTGTTCCGGTTGCGCACATTTCCAGAGAGCAAAGTCTGCGGGATTGTGCTTCTCGCTCTGTCCGTCCAGTTCGCGGGTGGTGTTGAGAACATCATCCAGGTTGCGTCCGGAGAGCTTGCCGTAGTGATGGTCCTTGTTGTATTTTTCTACATCGAAATAAACGGAACCTTCACTTTCATAGGCATATCCGTTTTTCAATATCTCCTTTACAAGTTCTATCTGTTCGATGATGTGGCCGCTGGCATGTGGCTCGATACTGGGAGACAGCACATTCAATGCATCCATCGCCTTATGATAGCGGTTGATGTAGTACTGTGCCACTTCCATTGGTTCCAGTTGTTCCAGACGGGCTTTTTTCGCAATCTTGTCTTCACCTTCGTCGGCATCGTGCTCCAGATGGCCCACGTCGGTAATGTTGCGGACATAGCGCACCTTGTAGCCGATGTGCGTCAGGTAGCGGAACAGCAGGTCGAAAGTGATGGCAGGGCGTGCATGTCCCAAGTGCGGGTCACCGTACACGGTCGGTCCGCAGACATACATGCCTACATGCGGTGCATGCAGCGGTACGAACAGCTCTTTTTTTCTATTTAAAGTGTTGTAAATGGTCAGTTGATGTTCCATAACAGTTGATTATTAGTTCTTTTAGGAGTACAAAGGTATAATAAATCTGTGAAAATCTTATAATGATATTCTGTTTTATAAGAGTAAATGCAACGGATTTCACCTTCGTTTATTACTTTTGTATCCATGAAGTCAGATAAACGTGTATTGCTTGGCATGAGTGGCGGCACGGATAGCTCCGTGGCCGCCATGAGGTTGCAGGAAGCCGGTTATGAGGTGACTGGCGTGACTTTCCGTTTCTATGAGGCAGGAGATGAGACTGGGTATCTGGAAGATGCACGGGCTTTGGCCCTGAAGCTGGGGATGAAACACATTACCTATGATGCACGCGAGCTTTTCCGTTCGCGTATTATCCGCTATTTTGTGGAAGAGTATCTAAGGGGGCGCACTCCCGTTCCTTGCACGGTCTGCAATAATGAGCTGAAGTGGGTGCTGTTGGCTAAAATAGCCGATGAAAAGGGAATTTATTGGATTTCTACCGGACATTATGTGCGCAAGGTCTTGTCCGGAGCAAAGTATTATATAGCTCCTGCCGCGGATAAGGACAAAGACCAGACTTTCTTTCTATGGGGATTGAAGCAGGACATCCTGCAGCGTATGTTGCTTCCGATGGGAGATATTACGAAAAATGAGGCGCGCTCGTATGCGGCGGAGCGTGGTTTCGAGCAAGTGGCTGCAAAGAAAGACAGTATGGGGGTGTGCTTTTGCCCTTTGGATTACCGTTCCTTTTTGAAGCGTGAGGTTCCTGAAACACTATTATCCGGTAAAGGTAGATTCGTCGATGAAAAGGGGGATTTCTTGGGATGGCATGAGGGCTATCCGTTTTATACCGTAGGGCAACGTAGGGGCTTAGGTATCCATCTGAACAAGGCTGTTTTTGTGAAAGAGACAAGAGTGGAAAGCAATGAAGTTGTTCTTGCTCCACTATCTTCCCTCTACAAGCAGGAAATGTGGCTGGGAGAGTGGAACCTGGTGGAGAACAGCCGCGTGCTGGGTGCAGACGAGGTTATTGTGAAGATACGCTACCGTAAGCAGGCAAACCACTGCAAGGTAAGTCTTACAGTGGAGGGACTACTGCATGTCCGCTTGATAGAGCCGCTCGAATCTATTGCGCCAGGGCAGGCAGCGGCTTTTTATGATGAAAGCGGTCTGCTGCTGGGCGGTGGAATTATTTTGTGATAAAATCTGCTTTTATATTTTGTTATTTATTAAGCTTCAGCATTTCTTCTATGTATTCCCTTGTGTTGCTGAGTCGGGGTACTTTATGTTGTCCACCGAGTTTCCCCTTGCTATCCAGCCAATCGTGGAAGAGGTTGGGACGGGCAACGATGATTTCCAGTGGTTGCAGTGCCAGGTTATTCTGTCTTTTAGCTTCATAGTCGGAGTTTACCTCTTTCAGGGTGTCGTCCAATACTTTGGCGAACTTCTCCAGGCTGTCCGGCATTTGTGCAAATTCTATCAGCCACTGGTGGCGGCATTTAGCATTCCGGTCCATAAAGACTGGGGCGGCAGAATAATCTATGACCCGTGCATCGGTTTCGGCACATGCTCTGGCAAGTCCTCTTTCCGCATTGTCCACAATCAGCTCCTCGCCGAATGCGTTGATAAAGTGCTTGGTACGTCCGGTGATGACGAACTTATAGGGATTCTTCGATGTAAACTTCACTGTATCCCCAATCATATATCGCCATAAACCGGCAGAAGTGGAGATTACCATGGCGTAGTTCTTGTTCAGTTCCACCTCTTCGAGGCAGAAGGTACGCGGATTCTCCTTGCCTACATCTTCCAGCGGGATGAACTCGTAAAATATACCGTAGTCAATCATCAGTAACATGGCAGGATCGGTAGGGTCGTTCTGAGTTCCGAAGTAGCCTTCGGATGCATTGTAAGTCTCTACATAATGCATCTTGCTGCTGCGGACCACGTCTTTGTATTGCTCGCGGTAAGGAGTGAAGGCAACGCCGCCGTGGAAGAACACCTCCAGATTGGGCCATATCTCCTCAAGGCTCTGCTTTCCTGTCTTTTCCAATATATGTTTGATGAGTACAAGCATCCAGGACGGTACACCGGAAAGGTTGCTGACGTTTGCATGGATGGTTTCGCGGGCGATGGCCTCCATTTTGGGCTCGAAGTGCTCCATTAGGGCCGTCTGCTTGCTGGGTACGCGGACAAAGTTTACCAGCGGGTTGATATTTTCTATGAGGATGGCGGAGAGGTCGCCTACAAGACTGTGGTTGGTGTTCAGGTTGGGAGCGTGGCTGCCTCCAAGGATAAGCCCTTTACCGGAAAAGAAACGACTTTCGGGATTCTGTCCCAGATAGATGGCAACGGCATCCCGGCCTCCCTTGTAATGCGTGTCGTGCAAGGACTCCCGGCTGACGGGCAGGAACTTGCTCTTGTCGTTGGTGGTACCCGATGATTTGGCAAACCAACGTATTTCCGAAGGCCAAAGCAGATTCTGCTCACCGGCACGCAGGCGGGTTACATAAGGCTTTACTTCTTCGTAAGTTTGTATGGGAAGGCGCTTCTTGAAATCTTCATAAGTACGGATAGAGGTATAGTCATACTTCTTTCCCCATTCCGTATTTGCCGCTGTCCGGATGAGACGCTGCAATACAAGCTGTTGCAATTCACCTGCATGGCTGGTGTATTGTTCGATTTCTTTCAGACGGGGAGCAAAATATACCTTATTCAGAAACTTTGTAATATTCATCGTTCTTTGTGAAATCTTATTTTAAACCGCAAAAGTAATCTTATTTATCGGCATCTCTATCTTTTTTCTCTTTTTTTTCTATCTTTACGGACCTATAGAACAATAATTCAAACAAAAATATCATGAGAATAGGTATTTTGACTTCAGGGGGCGACTGTCCTGGCATCAACGCTACCATTCGCGGTGTATGCAAAACAGCTATCAACCATTATGGAATGGAAGTAATTGGCATTCACAGCGGTTTTCAGGGGCTGCTGACCAAGGATGTGGAGTCGTTTACCGAAAAGTCCTTATCCGGTTTGCTGAACTTGGGAGGTACGATGCTCGGTACTTCGCGTGAGAAGCCCTTTAAGAAGAACGGCGTGATGTCCGACGTGGACAAACCGGCACTGATAGTGCGGAATATCAAAGAGATGGGACTTGATTGTGTGGTCTGCATCGGTGGAAACGGTACGCAGAAGACAGCCGCCAAACTCTCCGCTATGGGGCTGAACATCGTATCCGTGCCAAAAACAATAGACAATGACATTTGGGGAACCGATTTTTCCTTCGGATTCGATTCTGCCGTCAGTATTGCTACGGATGCCATCGACCGGCTGCACAGCACGGCCAGCTCGCACAAACGGGTGATGGTGATTGAGGTGATGGGGCACAAGGCAGGTTGGATAGCCTTATACTCCGGTATGGCGGGCGGTGGTGACGTGATTCTGATTCCGGAGATTCCCTATAATATCCACCGTATCGGAGAGACGATTCTGAATCGGCTGAAGAAAGGAAAGCCTTACTCCATCGTGGTGGTGGCCGAAGGCATACAGACGGACGGGCGGAAGCGTGCCGCCGAGTACATCGCTCAAGAGATAGAGTATGAGACGGGTATTGAGACCCGCGAGACTGTGTTGGGATATATCCAGCGTGGCGGCTCACCCACACCTTTCGACCGTAATCTTTCCACACGTATGGGCGGACATGCCACGGAATTGATTGCCAACGGGCAGTTCGGGCGGATGATTACCTTAAAGGGAAATGAAATAGCTTCTGCACCGCTGGAGGAGATTGCGGGTAAGTTAAAGCTGGTGACGGAAGACAATGACTTAGTTGTCCAAGGACGTCGGATGGGAATCTGTTTCGGCTAATCTTTCTTGTGAGGATTTTTCAACAGCTTCTGCCATGGGATTATCTTCTGTGGCGGTTTCTGTTGAATGGTTTCGCTCTTTGGCTGCCTGGACTTCCTCCTTGAAAGCGGCATCCTTAATTTTTTTCAATGCCATTTGTGCCGCATTTTGTTGCGACTCCTTCTTGGAATAACCGGTGCCGGTGCCTGCCGATATCCCTTCGATGCGGACTTCGGTGTGGAACATCGGATTGTATTCTTCGTCGAGAAACTGTTCGATAAGCTCGAATGACACTTCCATTTTGTTTTTCTGGCTCCATTCGATGAGTTTTGACTTGAAGTTGACCTCTTTGCGAGACATCTTGTCGAGGTCGATATAGTTTTTGAAAATCTTCTCTTCCATGAACTGCTTGCAGCGGTCGTAGCCCTGGTCCAGATAAATGGCTCCAATGAAGGCTTCGAATGCATTGCCGTACATATAGCTGTTGTGGGACGAGGAGCGGGTGGAGTATTTCACCAGTTTGTCCAGTCCGATTTCCACGGCCAGTTTGTTGAGTGTTTCCCGCTGTACAATTTTGGAACGGGTGTTGGTGAGGAAACCTTCGCGGCGTCCTTCGAAATGGCGGTAGACAATATCTCCTACAATGGCGTCGAGGATAGCATCGCCCAAGAATTCCAGCCGTTCGTTGTTGATGGGACGTCCTTTTTCGGAGCGCATGGAGATGGATTTATGCAGCAAAGCCTGCTGATAGACCTTGATGTCACGTGGAAAGAAGCCGAGAATTCTGTAAAAACAAAAATAAGACTCTCTATCCTTGCGGAACAAGAGCCTTATTTTATCTATTTGGTTACGTAACACGACCTTATTATTCTGCGTATTTCTTGAAAATGACACACGCATTATGACCACCGAATCCAAAAGTATTGGACAAAGCTACGTTCACTTCGCGCTTTTGTGCTTTGTTGAACGTGAAGTTCAGGTCATAGTCGATGTTTTCGTCGTTATCACCCTCTTCGTGGTTGATGGTCGGAGGAACAATGCCATTCTTGATGGCGAGGATGCTTGCAATGGATTCTACCGCACCGGCAGCGCCCAGCAAATGACCGGTCATGGATTTTGTTGAACTGATGTTCAACTCATACGCATGCTGTCCGAATACCTCTTTGATTGCTTTTGCTTCCGAAATATCACCTACGGGAGTAGATGTACCGTGAACATTGATATAATCTACTTCTTCGGGTTTCATTTCTGCATCTTCCAACGCATTCAACATCACTAACTTGGCTCCCAAACCTTCGGGGTGAGAGGCTGTCAGGTGATGAGCGTCGGCAGACATTCCTACGCCGGCAACTTCCGCATAGATTTTGGCACCGCGTGCCTTGGCGTGTTCCAGTTCCTCTAGAACGAGACAACCGCCACCTTCACCCATGATGAATCCGTCACGGCTTGCGCTGAACGGACGGGATGCAGTTTCGGGAGAATCATTGCGGGTTGACAATGCATGCATGGCATTGAAACCGCCTACACCGCAAGCGGCGATGGCAGCTTCCGAACCACCGGTTACGATAGCATTGGCCTTACCCAGACGGATGAGGTTAAACGCATCGGCAATGGCATTTGTGGAAGTGGCACATGCAGAACAAGTTGCGTAGTTGGGACCATGGAAACCATACATGATGGAAATTTGTCCGGCAGCAATGTCCGAAATCATCTTGGGGATGAAGAACGGATTGAATTTGGGGCCGTTTTCCTTACCGGTCAGGGCATAGTTGCCCGCCTCTTCTTCGAATGTACGGATGCCACCGATACCGGCGCCGAAGATGACACCGATTCTGTTTAAATCCTCATTTTCGACGTCAAGCCCAGAGTCACCTACCGCTTCTTTGGCTACTGCAATGGCATATTGTGTGTACAAGTCCATCTTGCGGGCCTCTTTGCGGTCCATATATTTGGTAGCATCGAAGCCTTTTACTTCGCATGCAAACTGAGTCTTGAAAAGCGATGCATCGAAATGAGTAATAGGTCCTGCTCCACTAACCCCATTCACAAGATTTTCCCAGAATTCGGGAACACTGTTGCCAATGGGAGTAATGGCGCCGAGACCTGTTACTACAACTCTTTTTAATTCCATGTTATAAACGAATGGATAAGATTACTTAGCGTGTTCTTCGATGTAAGATACAGCATCACCTACAGTACCAATCTTTTCAGCCTGGTCATCGGGAATAGAGATACCGAATTCCTTTTCGAATTCCATGATAAGTTCTACAGTGTCAAGAGAATCAGCTCCCAGGTCGTTAGTGAAGCTAGCTTCGTTAGTAACTTCTGATTCTTCTACGCCTAATTTATCGACGATAATCGCTTTCACTCTTGATGCAATTTCAGACATAACTTTAAGTTTTTAATTAATAATTAGTTTTATTTCTTTAAATTTGCGGTGCAAAGGAATGAATATTTATCATTCCTCGCAAATATTTGATGAATTAAATGCACCTTTTTGCACATTTTTCACGGTTTTGTGCAGTAATTGGAGGGATTATGGGAAAAAATATCGCAGTTTTAGCGTCGGGAAGTGGTACGAATGCCGAGAATATCATCCGTTATTTCCGGGAAAAAGGTTCGGCACGTGTGGCTCTGGTTTTGACTAACCGGCAGAATGCGTTTGTTTTAGAGCGTGCCAAGGGGCTGGGAGTGCCTTGTGTCTGGTTTGCCAAGAGCGATTGGGAAAGTGGAGAGCTTGTTTTGTCGACGCTTCGAGAGCATGATATTGATTTTGTGGTATTGGCAGGATTCCTGGCACGTGTGCCGGACAATATTCTGCATGCTTATCCCAATAAAATGATAAATATACATCCTTCGTTGCTGCCCAAGTTCGGTGGAAAGGGAATGTACGGCGACCGTGTGCACGAGGCAGTGATTGCTTCCGGCGAAAAGGAAAGCGGTATTACCATCCATTATACGAATGAGCATTATGACGAAGGCGGCATTATCTGCCAGCAGAAATGCCCCGTATTGCCGGGCGATACGCCGGAGGAGCTGGCGCAACGCATCCACCGGCTGGAGTATGAATACTATCCGAAGGTGATAGAGGAGTTGGTGGAAGGCCTCTCTCCCGGTTATTTATAGAATCGGTTAAGGGAGAGGATGGCCTCGTTCAGCTTACGGTTGTCTATCTTGTAGTTTTCCAGGGGATTCAATGCACTGTCGCTGATCTCTATATATCCGGAAGGGTGTTTTTCCAGAATAGTATGATTTTCTACGATAAAGGCATAATTGAGATTGTCGCCCACGATATGCCAGTTCCGTGGACAAGTATCGGTTATTAAATGCCCCATACTGTAATCGGAAGGTGGATTGGTTACACCCAGCACTTTATTCATTAGGGTTGGTGCAAAATCATAGTGTGTGGTACGGTGATGGTAGGTATGTGGCTGTTCTCCCGGTTCATATAATAGGAAGGGGATATGTGTTTGTACCGGTGAATAATTGCTGCCGTGACCCCAATAATTTTTATGATTCTCATTGAATTCTTGTCCATGGTCTCCGGTAATGATGACCAGGGTATTGTCTAGCAGTTTCTTTTCCTCAAGTTTGTGGAGGACGCATCCCACCAGTGAGTCGGCTTCCGCCACGCAGTTGTAGTAGAGGTTCAGGAAAGGAGTAGGGTCTATGTCGTTGTTCAGTTTCATATAGTCGGCGAACTCCCAGGACGGTTGGAAACGATAAAGCTTGTCCTTCGGCACTTCATATCCGTGTGCCAAATCATAGAAGAGAAAGGAAAAGAAAGGTTTTGTACCGCTGCCCAGCGTATCGAGTGCTTGCAGATAATCTGCTGTAATACGGCAGTCGCGGTCATAAACGGTTTTTCCTTCGGTATGGGTACGCAAGTCGGGTACCTTTGAGAAAAGTATTTTGGCAAATGGCGGGTTGACGATTGTAGCACTGGGATAAATACCTATCTGATAATTCTGCTTCAATAGTTCTTCTATGAGCAGGGGCTGTATGCCCGATACCTCAAAATCAGTCCAGTAGATGGATGAGAGACTGAAGAAAAGCCCGAAGATACTTCCACGTGTGCCATTGCTGCTGCTTAGATGGGAGGTGAATCTGCTGCAACTGTCGGCAAAGTGGCTGATATGAGGTGTAATGTCCTGGTTAAAGGCGCGGTAGTTCCATGAGTCTATGGCTATCAGCACTACATTCTTGGGGTTGGAATGGACTTCGTATTTCAAAGAATCTATCGGATAGTTGAGGTCAGCAGACTGCTTTTTGTTGTTGAAGTTCATTTTAATGACATCCTTGGATGAGACCACTCCTAACTTCATCATCAGGCGAGTTGCCGTAAGCGGGAAGTAATAGGGCAGGCAGGGGGCGCTGCGAATCACTGAAGTCTTTTGCACTACGGCGGCATAGGCATGATAAAAGTTAGAGAATAGTGCAAACAAAATCAGAGTGGCAAGTACAGGACGGAAGCCACAGCGGTGAAAGCGGGTATAACAATGGCCTGCAAGTATTCTTAGCAAAGTATTGGCGGCAAATATACCCACTAATACTCCTGCAATCTTCAGATAAAGCCAGAAGCTGAATGTGAAAATCTCACTGTTGCCCTCTCCAACCAGGAGATTCAGTACAAAACCATTGATATGGAACTTGTAAAGACTGTACACACTGCCGTCTATGTAAGCAAGTATATTGAGTAATGATACAAGAATAATGTGTGTGATGGCGCCGGCTTGATGGCGCCGGACGGTAATGGCTACGATTAAGGATACGATATAAGGAATAAGTGCCCACAAGGCGGCATGTGAGCAAGCGGCCGTTATATAAAACATCCAGCCTCCCACGTCCATCATGGCGAGCCGGGGACTGTGAATCAGATAAAACAGAAACTGTATGGCAATCGTCAGAGTTGAAATTGCATAAAAAATAAATCCTTCACTGAGTGATTTCCCTAACTGTATTTTTTGCATTGATATTGTAATGTTTTGCCTATAGTTTCCTCTGATTCGGCATTGATAATAAAGGCGTGAGGAGCTTATATAGTGACGTCTTTTGTATTATCGGGCTGTATCTCTAAATGTATGTGCTACTTTGGGATATAAGTGTAAGCTTCTTTTTCTCTTCGTAGCGGGTAGTCTCCCCGCAATTTTTCAAATTGTTCGGGATGTGTTTTCAGTGCTTCGCTGTCCCTTCTCGGGTCATACATTTGCAGATATGCTTCTGCCAGGCTGCCGGCGGTAATAATCGGGTTCCGGGGTTGGGGGGGAGCGATGCGGTAGTCGGCTTTGATGTGAAAGAAACGGCAAAGGGCATCCAGGGACATACGGGTGGCATTGGCTTTTCCGTCGGCTGAATAACCGGCTATATGGGGAGTTCCAAGGAACACTCTATTTAATAAGGTAAGATTGATATCAGGCTCATTCTCCCATACATCAATGATGGCATCGGAAATCAGTCCGTCTTCTAAGGCATTCAGGAGCGCATTGGTTTCAATCACCTCTCCACGTGAGGTATTGATAATGACGGGATAGCGTTTTAATGACCGGAAGAAAGTATGGTCTGCCAAATGGAATGTTTTGTATGGCCCTTCCTTGTATAAAGGTACGTGGAAGGTGAGGATATCACATTCTGCTGCGAGTGCTTCCAAGGAACTGAAATCGCCTTCTCCTTCCTTGTCTTGCCGGGGCAGGTCATTCTTCAGGACACGCATGCCCAGTTCTTGCCCTACTTGGGCTATTTTGCTACCCACATTGCCTACGCCGATGATGCCTAATGTCAATTCGGACAGTTGTACTCTTTTGAGCTGTTGCAATAATAGTAAGGCTGATTGCACGTATTGAGCTACGGATGCTGAATTGCATCCGGGGGCATTGGTCCAAGCGATGCCTGCTTCACGGCAATATTCCGTATCTATATGGTCGAAGCCTATGGTGGCGGTGGCAATGAAGCGGACTTTACTGCCTTCCAGCAGTTCCTTGTTGCAGTGAGTGCGGGTACGTATAATCAGTGCATCGGCATCTTTTACCAACTCCGGAGTGAAGTCTCTGCCAGGAGTATAAATCACGCTGTCGGCTATTTTTTCGATGGCTTCCTTAATAAAAGGTATCTTGTTGTCAACAATGACTCTCATAATGCTGCTGTTCTTTTCGACGATTTTCCATCGTGCGAAGATACGACTAATCCGCCAAAGTGGCTAAGTAATGCCCGGAAAATAATTTGATTCTTTCCGTTTTTAAGTTTGCATTTCTGCCCTCACCGCTCTCACTCTTTTCTTCAACTTCCCTATTCATCGGCATTGCAGGGGTGGGTGAGAGCAATCGAAAAGGGTGAGGGTAAATTTTGCTCTCACCCGTGTTTTCTTCCGTTCCGCATCCTTCTTTCTTCTGTTGCATCCTTTTCATTCTTTCGTTTTACTTTTGGATTCTTCAGCAGCCCACGTTAGTGAGCCGTGATGTTCACTTGAGTGAACTAAACAGCTCACTAGTGTGGTTGAATTGGTTCATAACAGTGGGCCGATGATGAATAAAGTAGTTTTCGGGAAGGAGATAAGGTGTTTGAAGGATAAAACAATGGGCCAGTACGGATTGAACAATGGGGATGTGCCCGATTCCGTACTTGGTTTTTGTAACAGACAGCAAGTGATTGCTCATCTCTATCTTATGTTTTATAGGTGAATTTGTGTTTTTGTCAAAAAAGGAAAGCGAAATAGACTGCTATATGAGGATTATCTTGTACATTTGCAGCTGAAACTTTTTAGAGATGAGAATAGGATACGACGGAAAACGGGCTGTGCAGAATTTTACGGGATTGGGCAATTACAGCCGGTATGTGGTGCAGTCATTGTCAGCCTTTGCTCCGGAAAACGAGTATTGGTTGTATGCTCCGGTACACCGTGAAAATCAGCAACTCTCGTCGATGGTGGCTGAAAGCCGGGGAACGGTATCGGTACATTATCCGTCTTATTGGCTCTGGAGAGGAATGACTTCGTTGTGGCGTGTGGGAGGCATACGCAGGACTTTGAAACGGGACAACATACAGCTGTTCCACGGATTGAGTAACGAACTTCCCCTGACTATCCATCGGGTACGGGAAGTAAAGAGTGTGGTGACTGTTCACGACCTTATTTTCCTGAGACTTTCACATTGTTTTTCGTTGGTCGACCGCTTGATTTATAACTACAAATGCCGCTATGCATGCAAGCATGCAGACCACATCATTGCTGTGAGTGAGTGTACCAAGCGTGACATCATACATTATTATGGAATTCCTGCGGATAAAATTTCCGTTATTTACCAAGGGTGTAGCTCTCTGTATGCCTGCCGTGTCGGTAAGGATAAGCGCAAGGAGGTGATGCGGAGTTATCGGTTGCCCGAACGCTATATCTTGTCGGTGGGCACCATTGAGGAGCGTAAAAATGCGCTGGCCATTGTGAAGGCTTTGGAGTATCTGCCCGATGAACTGCATTTTGTTCTGGTAGGGAGACCCACAGCCTATATCCATCAGCTGAAAGAGTTTATGACAAAAGCCGGATTGCAAGACAGAGTACATTTTCTGCATGGTATCCCTTCAGACGATTTACCTGCCATTTATCAGTCGGCCGAGACTTTTGTATACCCATCCGTTTACGAAGGTTTTGGTATCCCTATTCTTGAGGCTTTGCATTCCGGCATTCCGGTGGTTGCAGCAACCGGCTCTTGCCTTGAAGAAGCGGGGGGGAAGCATTCATTGTATGTGAGTCCCCACGATGTGGAGGGATTGGCAGCGGCGATTGCCCGTACACAAGAGCCTTCTTTGCGTGCCACCATGATTGAGGAGGGATTGAAGTGGGCACAGCGTTTCACGCAGGAGCAGATGGCGCGTGAAACGATGGAGTGTTATCAGAAAGTATTAACAAAAGAAATCTAAGATATGAATTATTTGGACCGCAATGAGTTTAACTACGCACCTTCGCAAGAGGTGGTGGAGGCTCTAAAGAATTTTGATATAAACAAACTCTGTTTCTATACCCGTATCTACGACGAAGGCAAGAAGAGTATTCTGTCCGTTTATCTGTCCGAGACTTACGGAATCGATGAGCCGCAGGTGCTGTTGGGTTATGGTGGAGAAGATATATTGAAACAAGCAGTCCACTATTTCCTGACCCAAGAGGATGGGAACAAGACGATGCTCATTCCTAAATTCTCGTGGTGGTACTATAAATCCATTGCTGATGAAGTGGACGGGCATACGTTGCAGTATCCATTGTATGAGGATGGCAATACCTTTAAATATGATTTCGCTGCCATGAAAGAGATGGTACAGCGTGAGAATCCCAAGGTCTTATTAATCGCTTCGCCCAATAATCCCACCGGTAACGGTCTGACCCCCGCAGAATTGGACGCTTTGTTGGCTGAGTTGCCCGTAACAACCATCGTTTTGGTGGACGAAGCCTATGCCTCTTTCGTATCTACTGATACGGACTATATTAAAATGCTGGTTGATAAATATCCCAACCTGATTATTTCACGCACGCTTTCCAAGTTCTACGGATTGCCCGGATTGCGCATGGGTTTTGGGTTTATGAGTAAGGAGTTGGCCAGCTTTGGCAAATACAGCAACAAATATCTGGGTTATAACCGTATCTCTGAGGATATTGCTATTGCCGCACTGAAATCGGATGCGCATTACCGGAATATAGCACGGCTGATGAATGAGAGTCGTGCCTGCTTTGAAGCGGAGATAGGGACGTTGCCTGGTTTCAAGGTATATGAGTCGGTGGCGAACTTTGTCCTTATAAAATATCCGATTGTCTTGAAAGAACGTTTACAGAAAGCTTTTGCCGACGAGGATTATAAGGTGAAGTTCATGAATGAACCAGACATCAATACCCATTTGCGTATTACCTTGGGGCGCCCTGAACAGAACCGTATTGTCATTGACACCATTAAAAAAATTGCATTACAATGAAAGCGGTTATATTGGCTGCAGGGATAGCTTCGCGTTTGCGTCCGTTGACTGATACCACTCCAAAATGTCTGTTGAAAGTTGGAGAGCGTTGTTTGCTGCAAAGAGCCTTTGATGCATTGCTGCAGAATGGCTTTCGGGAGTTTGTCATTGTCACCGGTTATAGACAGCAGCAGATTGTGGATTTTCTGGAAGCTCATTATCCGGCATTGGAGGTTACGTTTATCTATAATGAGAAATATGCTTCTACCAATAATATCTACTCTTTATGGCTTACACGGCCTTATGTAGATAAAGAGGACATTCTGTTGCTGGACAGCGATATCCTTTTTGACCCGCAGGTTGTAGCCAAGTTGCTTGGATATGGTCAAGCGGATGCGTTGGCTCTGAACCATCATACATTGGGGGAAGAGGAAATCAAGGTAATAGCGGACAATGATGGCAAGGTGTTGGAAATCAGTAAGACGTGCTCCATATCCCGAGCTATTGGCGAGTCTATTGGCATCGAGAAGATGTCTGCCGCTTATACAGAAGCGCTTTTCCGGGAATTGGAGGTTATGATTACCAAAGAAGGTTTGGATAATATCTTCTATGAACGTGCTTTTGAGCGTCTCATACCGCAAGGACACTCTTTCTATGCGCTTGACACTACCGAATATTTTTCTGTGGAGCTTGATACGGTGAATGACTTTGAACAAGCACAGCGGTTGATTCCTTCACAACTTTATTAATTAATGGGCTGATTTTTATGGCAGATTATGATATACGTCCTTTGCAGCTTCGTATTTTGAAGATATTGCTTGCTGTGGATAAAGTTTGTAAAGAACATGGTTTGCGCTATTATATAATGGCCGGTACTATGCTTGGTGCAGTCCGTCATAAGGGATTTATCCCTTGGGACGATGATTTGGATATCGGTATGCCGAGGGCTGATTATGATTTGTTGATGTCTCATTCCAAGGAATGGCTTCCCAAGCCTTATGAGGCTGTCTGCGCAGAAAATGATCCGAATTATCCATTACCTTTTGCCAAGATACAAGATGCGGATACGACTCTTATCGAGCGTATGCATTTGAAATACTTGGGAGGTATCTACTTGGACGTATTTCCATTGGACGGTGTACCGCAAAGCAACCTGAAACAGAGGATTCATTTTGCCCGGTATGAATTTTACAAGCGGGTGCTCTATTTTATCTACCGCGACCCTTATAAACATGGAAAAGGTCCCGGCTCATGGTTGCCGCTGCTGTGCCGGAGACTTTTTACTACTGCCGGCGTACAGAGGAGTATCAGAAATGTGATGACCACCTATGACTTTGACAAGTCTTCTTTAGTCTGTGATTATGACGACGGTATGCGCGGTATTATGCCCAAGGCAGAGCTGGGAGCTCCGACTCCCGTTTCGTTTGAGGGCGAAACAGTGTGGGGAGTACAAGATTATGACGCCTATCTGACCCGAAAATATGGAGACTACATGGTTATACCGAAACAAAGCGGGCAGAGACAGCATAATTTCCACTATTTGGATTTGGATAAGCCCTATTCTTCACAAGAAAGTTCCAATTCTATTTTATAATTTTGCTCTTTTAGGGAAATGTTAGACAAATGTTTTTTTCCAAAATTTCCATAAGGGACCGAAATCTTTGGTTAATAAATAAAATATGGCTTTTAGGCGGCCGCGTATTAGGCTTATTTTGAATCTATTTCCTGTTTTGAAAGTTCCTATCTTTTGGGATTTGAAATCTTTTCCTTTGTAAGTGAAAACTTTGCGGAATGTGGATGAAGTCATGCCCCATTTTAATAGAAATTGCATTTGACCACAATTCTTGCGTATGCGGGTAGTTGATTTTGTTTCAAAATGATAGATGCGACTGGCTTGTAGCCCTTTCATGAATCTGACTCCACACATATATAATTTTGCGGTGAAATCTGGGTCGCTGTACATTCCGGGTGAGTATTCTATACTATAACCGCCTACTAAATCCCAAATGTCCCGGTGTACGATATTGGGAGGAATGGTAGCTCCCATCCAGTCGTTTATTTTGTAGTTCATGTATTCTTTCAGTAATTTATCTTCTTGAAAAGTTTCGATACTGTCTCCATAATTGGCTAAGATGGTTGATGCGCTTTGTGTATGTGGTTGTATTGATGTAGCTGAAAGAAAGAAATAATTGTCAGACAGTTTTTCTATTTCGTCATAGAGAACCTTGTCCCAAAAAGGGAGTACATACATATCATCATTCAAAAATAGAATATAATCAGTTTTGACTTTAGTGCGCATCATATTCATAGCAAAACATACTCCGATATTCTGCTCAGAATGTGTGTAATCAATACCTGCTTTTTTTATCCACTCTAAGGTTCCGTCACTTCCATCGTTTACGTGTACAATGATTTGGTGATTGTAGTAAGAGTTTCTTTGGATACTTTGTATGCATAGTTTTAGGAAAGTAAGGTTATTCCATGTAGGTATAACGATTGAAAATAATCTGTTTTGAGATTTTATAGCTGTCATCTTTTGCTAATTGAGAAAATAAGTACAAAGATATTTATATAAATGGAGTTTTTGATTATAATTACTTGAAAACATTTATATTTTATAATATGCAAAAACAATATTGGTGTGAAATATACTGTTTTATGAGTGATATATAATACCTCTAGATTTCTTGTAGACAATAGTTTGGACTTGGATTGAATTTTTATGTTTGTGTTTTGTGTAGGCTGATGTTCTATATTGTATGATTAGCCTATATCGCTATTTGCGAAACTTGAATTAAGTTATTACTTTTGTGCCGAATCAGCAATTCTAATAAATTTGTTATGACCAAATTCTTAATTATCCGTTTCAGTTCGATAGGGGATATTATCCAGTGTATGGGAATTATCGGTGGAATACGTGAACGGTTTGCAGATGTGGAAATTCATTGGATTACCCGGAAAGATATGGTGGGGACCTTGTCGATGGATGGCAGGATTGATAAAATCTGGGCGTTTGACAAGGAGACCGGACTTGCCGGGTTGTTGAAAATGGCGGCTGATTTGAGAAAAGAGCATTTCGACTACATTTATGACGCTCATAGTAATATCCGTTCCAACATATTGAAGCTGATAGTGTCTCCATTGCCTTTTGTGAAACCTTACGTTGCTCTGCGGAGCAAAGAGAGAGGCAAACGCTTTTTGTTGTTCAAACTGGGAATCAACCATTTCGACAAGCCTTTCAGGGGGATGGTGTCTTTTCAGAAACCATTGAAGAAATGGGGAATTACGCATTTTCCGGACAACTATCACGACTGGCATTTCCCGATGCAAATACGTAGCAAGTATGAGAACTTTGTAACCAAAGATATGATTACGCTGGTGCCGTCTGCCAACTGGGAAATGAAACGCTGGCCCGTTTCCTATTGGAAAGAATTGGTTGCCCTTCTTCCTGAGTCTAGATTTGTTATTCTGGCTGGTCCGAAGGATACTTTCTGTGAGGAAATCAGAAGTGCTGCACCGGAACGGGTAGTTAACCTTGCGGGACAAACCTCATTGATGGAGTCTTCTTACATAGTGTTGCGTTCCAATCTGGTAATCAGCGCTGATACGGGTTTTATGCATGCCGCTGATTTGTTCCGTGTTCCTGCTTTTGCCTTGATGGGGCCTACAGCCTTCGGTTTCCCTACGGGACCTACGGTGGAAATACTCGAAACAGCCCTGCCTTGCCGTCCGTGCACCAAAGACGGACGGGGTAAATGCAAGCTGGCTGTTTATCAGAAGTGTATGGTGGATATTACCCCCCAACAAGTCGCTGAAAAGATTATTGCTTCTCTTGGTTGATGGCGCCTATCGTCTTTGTAGTGGAATAACCGTCTACGAAAGGGATAGTTACTGTTTCTTGGGCGTACTCCCTGCCTACAATGTTTTCTATGGCATAGTCGCCACCTTTTACCAACACGTCCGGTGCAACTGTCTTGATGAGATTCAGAGGGGTGTCTTCCGTAAAAATCACTACGTAGTCCACTGCTTCCAAGGCTGCCAGGACTGTGGAGCGGGCGTTTTCATCATTGATGGGGCGCGATTCCCCTTTCAGACGTTTTACCGAGCTGTCCGAATTCAATCCTACGATAAGTACGTCCCCCAGTCTTTTGGCCTTTTCCAGATAGCACACGTGTCCTTTGTGCAGAATGTCGAAGCAGCCGTTTGTGAATACGATTTTGCGCTCCTGCGCACGCAGTTGTTTTATAGTATCTGCAAGTTGGGGAATAGGAATAAGTTTGCTGGCCGGTTTCCCGATTTGTAGCTCGTCCTGCAACTCTTTGAACAGAATGGGGCTGGTGCCTATTTTCCCGACTACAATGCCGGCCGCTTTATTGGCAAGATAAATGGCATCTGCAATAGGGATACCGGCTGCCAGCGCAGCTGCTAAAGTTGCCACGACAGTATCGCCTGCACCTGAAACGTCATATACTTCCCTTGCTTCGGTAGGAATGTCTTGTGAGGCTTCCGGAGCTATATATGACATACCTTTTTCGGAACGTGTCACTAATAGAGAAGTAAGGTTATACTCCTTCAGTATCCGGTTTGCCGCGTTATGTATTTCTTTATCCTCATTTCTCACATCCATTCCCGAAACGGCTGAAAGTTCTTTCAGATTGGGGGTGATGATGGTTGCGGAACGGTATTTCTCCCAATTTGTCCCTTTGGGGTCTATAATGACCTTCTTCCCTTGCCCGGCAGAGGCGGATATAACCTGCTGGCATACTGTATCATTGCATACTCCCTTGCCATAATCCGAAATCACGACAATGTCCACTTCGGGGAGTGCACGCTTCACGGCATCCAGCAATTTCTGCTCAGTCTCTTCGTTCAGGCATTCATTTTCTGTTTCAAAGTCCAGCCGTACTACTTGCTGGCTGTTGCCTATTACGCGGGTTTTGGTGATGGTTGGGTGTTCTGTATGAAACAGTTCGTTTCTGATACCCAAATCAGCGAACATCTCCTGCATTGTGTTTCCGTTGTGGTCGTTGCCAAGCAGGCTGACGACATACGGCGAGCAACCCAGTCCCAACAGATTTCTTGCAACATTGGCCGCTCCTCCCAATACATTGTAGGTACGGGTGACACGGACCACTGGTACGGGTGCTTCGGGAGAAATCCTTTTCACGTTCCCTATATGGTAAGTATCCAGCATCACGTCTCCGATAACGAGTACCTTCTTTCCCTTTATACTGTTTAATTCTGTATTCATAATAGGTTGTTTTTTAATTGGTTGGCCCAATATAGAAGTGAATGCTCAGAGGTGACCCGGAAGGACTTGACACCACTTCTTTCGCCGCATTCCGTATCCGATTTCTTATCTCCGAACATATAGGATTGGGATGGGTCGATTTCATATTTCTTCATCGCTTCCGTCACCATGAAAGGAGAAGGCTTACGGCATTCGCAATGTTCTTCCGGAACGTGAGGGCAAGTATAGAAATCGTTCAGTATAACTCCATGTTTTTCCAACTCTTGGGCGAGTGCCTGGTTGAACTGTTCGGCGTCCTCCAGTGTAAAGTAGCCACGTCCAATACCGGATTGGTTCGTGATGACAATCAGCAGATAACCCAATTCCTGAAAAATGCGGAGTGCTTCGGCTACACCGGGCAATAATTCAAGCTCTTGGGTCTTGTAAACGTAGCCGAAATCAACATTGATGGTACCGTCCCGATCAAGGAAAATCGCTTTATTCATGGGAGAACAGTTTATTGTCAACGATGCCGCACAAGATATGTCCGATAATTATGTGCACTTCTTGAATCCTGGCAGATTCGGCGTGCTGTATAATCAACGGGTAATTGCAAAGTTCCTTGCACCTTCCTCCATCCCTTCCCAGGAGTCCTATGGTGGTGATGCCCATAGATTGTGCCTTCTGCAAGGCATGCTCCACGTTGGGAGAGTTGCCGCTGGTAGAAAGGCCTATCAGAATATCACCTTTCGTTCCCAAGGCTGCTGTCTGCCGTTCGAAGACGCGGTCGAAGCCATAATCATTGCTGACTGCGGTCAGGATGGAAGTGTCGGTTGTCATGGCGATGGCGGGCAGGCCTTCCCGTTCGGTCACGAAACGTCCGACGAGTTCGGCAGCGATATGCTGGGCATCGGCTGCACTGCCGCCGTTACCGCAAAGCAAGACTTTGTGCCCTTGTCGAAGGGCTTGTACTATCAGATTGCCGACAGTTTCAATGTCGGCAAGCATTTGCCGGTTGTTCAGGATATTTTCTTTGAGCCTGATACCTTCTTGGATGGACTGGGTGATATAATCTTGCATAATTTTCTAATCTCGTTGGTACAAAGATACGACATTTCAGAAATGAAGCTTGCTTTTGACGAAATTTTTAAATTGTCTTTGCTTTCTCCATTTCAGTCTGCTGAAGAGAGTGAAGAATATGCATTCTTCAATATCGAATCCTCTTTGCTCGGCATATAGAGGTATTATTTTCATGAAGTCATCGGCGGGAATACCCAGTTGGCTGAAGGCATTCATGGACATTCTGATACCGGGCACTTTACCGAGCTTCAGGCGGTTGATGTCAATGAGGGCGAAGTGATATTTGCCGTTTGTCTTCCGGTAAAATATATTCTTGGGATTATAGTCTAGTGGCAAGACCTTGTTCAGATGTAATTGGAGAGTGAAGTCTACGAGGTCATGTCTTAGCCGTTTTTTCTCTTCTTCCTCCATTTCCATACCGAACATATCCGTTACAAGCGGGTAGGGGAGGTATTCGGAAATAAAGTATCCGGTGTGGAAGAAACCATTCTTTTTGATTTCTATATAAGCTACCGGAGGGGCGGTCTCTATTCCCCGTTGCAGAAAAAGTTCTGCATATTCAAAGGCGCGCTGCGCTTTGCTTTTGCGAAACCAAGTGTAAATGAGACAGTTTATGAGGGCAGGTCTTTTGTATTTTTTGATTACGAAGTCCTTGTCTCCGAACCGCACTCTTTCGACTGTGTTTCTTCGGTTACAATAAACCTCTTCCCGTTCATATTCTTCCGATGGGATGGCTCGGATATAACTCTCGTAGGCGGCATAATGCGGATGAATATGTACCTTCATTGTTTTTATTTACATTTTACTTCTTTTGAACGGTGCAAAGATAGTGCAAACCGAAAGCAGAACAAAATGAACTTGTTCATTTTTTATTTTGAGGTGCCGCTTATCTTCGCTTTTGAGCAAAGATAATCAAAATGTATCATCTGGTCGGAAATATCGTATGCTTTTTGGGCGAACTCGGCTTCTGCCGGGGTGGGCTCTTCACCTACCACCTCCATTTGGGGGCTGATGGCGAATCCTTTCTTGCATGGGTCGAGGATGCTTTGGCCCAATCCGCTCCAGTAGTAATCATCCAGTTGGAGCAGGTTCAGCAGGGTGGGGTACATATCGATTTGTCCCATCACTTTATCATAACGCATGCCTACCGGAGAGTTTACTATGATGAAAGGGGTGAATGTCTTGTCGGATACGATACCCTTGCCACCGGGGGCGTTGCACAATTCTTCACGGTAGGTAGCCAGTCCTTCGTGGTCACCAGTGATGACGATAAGGGTCTCGTCGTATTGTGGGAGTGTTTTCAGGTACTCTACGAATTTTCCTATCGCCTTGTCCGTATAGCGTGCAGTGGTCATGTAGTCATTCATTTTCTGTGGAATGGCCGGAGAGAAATGAATCTCTTTCAATTCTTCTGGCAATTTGAAGGGAGCATGGCCGGAGTAGGTCACCAGCTGCATGTAAACATTCTCCCCCTTCTTCCAGATTTCCCCCTTCTCTATTTTTTGGCGGCATTGCGCCAGGAAGGAGCCGTCTCCGGTACGTTTGTGCGTGCCAAAGGCTTCTGTCAGTTCAAAGTCATGATAAGCAATGATGGTGTCGGTCCCGAAACTGTAGGCTATGACGCCTTGGTTCCAGGTCGATACTTTATCAATGGTCAGGAGGTAGTTGCGCGAGTTCTTCTGCTGATGCATGGCTTTCTGCAGGGTTCCGTAGGTGTGGTCAGGATATTGGCTGCTGTATGTGCCGCTGTTGATAGGCAGCATACCGGCGCAAAGCAACAGCTGTGCATCAATGGAGCGCCCTCCTTTCACTTGCGTTAGTACGTGGGGAGCGTATAAGGTGGTGGAGTCTTGCAGCAGTTTGTTGAGATATGGAGTAATCTCTTGCCCTTCCACTTCCCTTTCGAGTACCCAGCTTTCCAGAGATTCTGCCAGGATGACGATGCAGTTGTTGCGGATTCCGATACGTCCGGCCAAAGGGTGATGTCCGGGTTTCTGGCTCAGCCACTCCTTTATCTCTTGCTGTATCTGTGGGGTGGCCTCCTGCTTCTGGTTGATGAGGTCATAGCATAGGCTTCCGAAGACGGTATACATGGAAGTGGTGCTTGCACACAGATAGGCTTTCTGGCGGACGGTGTTGTATGCTTCCTTGAATCCTCCTTTGGCCAGGGTGGTGATGGCAAACAGCAGGATACCGATTCCCAAAGCCCCTCCGTAATACTTGTATGATGTTCTTCCGGCGGTATTTCTTTTGTAATGCCAATAAAGGGGGATACTGGCAATGGTAGATAGAGGGAAGAAGATGTCGTACCAGCGGAAAGAGTCATAAACGCTTCCGGTGAAATCGGCTAGGTTTCCAGAAAGTCCATAGCTGTTAAGTGGAATGGCAGTATAGTAGGTGCGGAAATACATCAGGTTGACAATCAGTAGTATATCCAGCAAAAGCATGATGACTATCTCTGTTTTCCAGAACCGGAAGAACTTATAGGGGACGAGAAGTACGAGGGTGGCTATTATTTTGGTCGCATAAAATTCGATGGTAGAGAATGAAGCGAATGTGGTGGGTATGCTCCAGATGAAATCGAATAGCAGGAATTTGAAAAAAATGGTGATTCCGAATAAAAGAGTCACTTTATCTGTTGCTCCTTGTTGGCTGTTGGAGCAATGAAAAAGATTTCTTCTCATAAAATAGTACTTTTAAAATAGTGGGGTGCAAAGATAGATAAACTCGCCCACATACGGATAACTTTTGAGAAAATAGTGCAAAGTGTTTGAGAACTATAGAAATATGTAGCTTTGTTCCAGATTCTTCCAATTGTGGTTTTTGACCGTTTTTGAGGGAGTTAGGAAAACAAATCGCTACTTATCCGTTGCCTTTTCCGGGTTGAAAAAGAGGGTTGGAAATAGCTTCCATTTCTACTTTTCATATTCTGTTTATCACTGCATGGAACGATGTTTCTTGCTATGTCTATCATGCAAACTTAGTCATATTTTTCCGTATTAGAAAAAAAGACAGGGTTTGTTTGTTAGGCGAAGGACCTTATTCTCCGTTCCGCTATATTTTTCATGCCATTCATTTGCTCGCTATATAATAATTTTGCAAACAAAGGAATTAGTTATGAATCAGGCAAATGTAAAGGTATCGTTCTACCTGAAAAAGAGCGAGGCGGATGTTGACGGAAACTGCCCTGTAATGGCTAAGTTAAGTGTCGGGAAATACTCGGAAGCGGCATTCAGTGTGAAAATGAAAGTGTCACAGTCTCGCTGGACTTCCGGACGTGCATCCGGCAAGAGTGTGGCGGCAAAGGAAATAAACAACCGTTTGGACGAGATTCGTGCGATGGCTTTAAGTATCTACTCAGAACTGTCGGCTGTACGTGACGGTGTGACAGCAGAAGAGGTAAAAAGTATTCTGCTTGGAATGGCCAGCGGACAGGAAACTCTTTTGGGCTACTTCAGACGATTTATCAATTGTTTTGAAAAGCGTGTGGGAGTAAACCGCACCATAGGAAGTCTGCGTGCTTACCGGAACGCCTACAACCATATCGAAAGATTCTTGCAGGCAAAATACAAACTTTCCGATATCCCGTTCTCTGCGCTAGACCGTTCCTTTATTGACAAGTATGATTTATACCTTCGGACAGAACGCAATCTCGCCCCCGGAACAATCATCAATCTGACCGTACAACTGAAAACGATTGTCGGCGAGGCCATCGCTGACGGTATCATTACCGCCAGTCCGTTTTTGGGATACGAGCCGGTGCGTCCTAAAGCCGTACAGAAATATCTCACGGCAGAAGAGTTACATAGAATCATGACCACTCCGCTTCACAGACAGACATTATATCATGTCCGTGATATATTTTTGTTTTCCTGTTTTACCGGAATTTCATATAGAGACATGTGTCTGCTGACTAAAAGCAACCTATGTTCAGCAGAAGATGGGACATGGTGGATAAAAAGTACCAGACAGAAAACCAAAATAGAATTTGAGATTCCGCTGCTTGATTTGCCACTACAGATTCTGAAGAAGTACAGCGACACTGCTCCCGATGACAAGTTGCTGCCGATGTACTGCAATTCCATGCTGAACCATTATTTGAAAGAGATTGCGCAAATCTGCCACATAAACCGTCCGTTGGTCTTTCATGCCGCGCGTCATACATACGCTACGGAAATAACGCTTTCCCATGGCGTACCCCTTGAAACAGTCAGCAAAATGCTTGGACACAGTCAGATAGAAACCACCCAGATTTATGCGAAAGTAACCGATGACAAGATAGATGCCGATACAAAGGCACTGAACCGGAAAATTTCAGAACGCTTTTCTGTCGTCATTTAATAAACCCTTAAATGGAAAGTATATGAAACAGAATATTGAGAAACAGAATACCAAACACCGCAGCACATTTGCCGTGCTGTTTTATATCAACCGTACAAAAATACGCAAGGACGGGATGTGCCAGTTGTTGTGCAAGGTGAGCATCGATGCCGAATGGGCTCAGATAGGTACCAAAGTATCTGTCAATCCGGCTATCTGGAATCCGGAGAAAGGGCGTGCAGATGGACGAAGCGAGAATGCCGTTACTGTGAACCGCGCCATAGATGACCTAACAAGCGAGATAGCCGGACATTATGATCGGATAAAGAACAGCCTGGGTTTCATCACGGCAGAACTGGTCAAGAATGCAGTCAAAGGTATCGGACAGAAACCGCTTACCCTGCTGGCTCTCTTCAGGGAACATAATGAGGAATTCAAGAAACGTGTCGGGATAGACCGCATACGGGAGACATACGAGTCCTATCAGCGTTCATACAAACATCTTTCCGCATTTGTACGGGAAAAGAAGGGTATGGAAGATGTCACGTTGCGAAGTCTTGACAGGGTGTTCTATGACGATTTTGAAGTTTTCCTGCGCACCGACCGCAATCTGAAGCCCAAAAGCGTGCATGAGCATCTGTACCGCTTGAAGAAACTCACGGTGCGGGCTGTCAGCCAGGGCACGTTGAGACGAGACCCATACTGCCGTCTGCACCCCGAACTCCCCAAAAGAAGAAGCCGCCACATGAAGCTGGAGGACCTCAAGACATTGATGACTACTCCCGTAGAGAAGCCGCAATTACAATTCGTGAGGGATATGTTCATCTTTTCGACTTTTACCGGACTGGCATATGCGGATTTGAAGAAGTTGTCGGTAAATGATATTACGCAGGCAGACGACGGCACTTGGTGGATTCATATCCACCGCCAAAAGACCGATACGCTTTCCTCTGTCCGTCTGCTGGATATTCCTCTCCAAATCATAGAGAAGTACCGTAGCCAGAGAACCGGGGACAAGGTGTTCAACATTTACGGACGCTGTTATTTTATCATGCTGACAAAAGAATTGGGAAAGACCTATGGATTTGATTTGACCTTCCACCAGGCCCGGCATAATTACGGAACCCACATCACTCTCTCGTTGGGTGTCCCGATAGAGACAGTAAGCCGTATGATGGGACATACCTCCATTTCCACCACGCAAATTTATGCGCAGGTCACGGACTCAAAAGTGGATGAGGACATGAAACGCTTGAGAGCCACCGGCTTCGGTAACAGCATAGAATTATGTGAAGAGGATTTCACGACAAAGAAAAAACGGAAACGGAAATCGCAAGCCGTATGAAAAGGAGAACGGAGAAACAACCGCAACCCGGCAGGTCGTTTCTCCGTTCTGACTTTAATGATGCCAGCTATACCCAGCGTTGTTCTTCCCGGCACCGCTTATAGGCATCGTCCAGTATTTTCATAATGTCGGACTCTTTATAGAGAGCCTTTCCCTGTACCAGGTAGTAAGGGATTACACCAGATGTACGGTATTCCTGCAATGTGCGTCTGCTCACCCGCAGGACATTGGAAAGTTCATCATCCGTAAGGAAGCGTTCACCGTTGAAGAGCGTTCTCGGGATTTCCTCCAATACCGAAAGCATCTTCTCCAATTTCTCCAATCCCTGAAACATCACATCAATGTGTGGGTCTTTCTTGTCTATGAAATGATAGCTCATAATCTGCTCTTTATTAAAGGGTGATAACTCAAATCCAACAATCTCTGTATATCTTCCGGCTTGTAGAAGAGCTTGTTCTTTATACGGCTGAAGGGAAGTATCCCTTTGGCCCGATATGCCTGAAGAGTCTTTTTGTTGATGCGGAGCACATCGCACACTTCCTGGTTGTCCAGCCAGTTTTTCAGACCGAGGTCCTCTACCGGTCGGCAAATGTGTGTCATCCGTTCCTCAAATTTGCAGAAGCGGATACGCAGCTCTTCAAAAGTCTGTTTGTCAATACATACAAGTTCCATATTCTTTTCTGTTTTATTATTCCACCTGGTTTTTCAGTTTTGCCGGCATACGTTTCCCCTTCTGGTTGAGGAATGCCTCTACCTCAGAAGACTTGTAATAGGTACGCCCGTCAATCATGTAATACGCCACGAGTTTCTTCTGGCGGTAGCGTGCGAGGGTGCGCTTGGTTATGCCGAGCAGCTCGCACATGTCCTGATTGTCCAGCAGCTTGTCGCCGTCAAGGGCGGAAGTCTGGCGGTTCATGCGGTTCAGTCTGTCTTCAATCTTATCGAACCGTTCCATGATCTGATGGATCATCATCTGGAAGGTTTCACGGTCTATCTGTATCATAATACGGTCTGTCTTTGAGTGTAAATAATCGGTTGATTACACCTTGTCGCGCAACAGGTTATATTATGATATAGGGCTAACGGCATGCCAATGGCACCATATTTCATGAAACGACATAGATATTCCATTGAAATACAGCTAAATAAAATTTATCAGAGAAAAGGAATGATGGAAATACAACCTTGCAGGATGCAAGAAATCTCGCAAAACGCAAGTTACATCCTGCAAGGATTGCGGTAAATCAGGCGGCAGATGCCGTTGGAAAAAGCAACGGCTTTATGCAACTTCCACTGCCGGGAAGGAAGAATGTTCTGTACGGAATGTCCCTTCCCCATAGAATAAGGAAACAGATAAACTATAAATTCATCCACAAGATTGTAGTGGAAAAGTCCCCGAAGAAGTTCAAGGGATTCTGCATCATGAACTTCTGCCAGATAGGTAAAAGAAGCGTTTTTGTGGTCTTTCTCGCAGAGCAGATCCAGAATGGAGTGAGGTAGAATCCAGGCATTGCAGTGTTCCCGCCAATGAACAAACCCTTTTCTATGGTTCATTACCCATTGCGTCAGCACGTTGTCAGGTTCAGGCAGGAAACCATCCAGCGTCATTACCGTTACAGCCTGTATCTTTGCCATGTCATCTGTCAAAAAAAAGAAGCGTGGTTATCACGCACTCAGACAGCGGCTCTGGTAAAGCCTAAAGGAGAATACGCAATACCACGCTATGACAAAGCATAGCATAAGCATTACGCAATCATTCTCCTTTAACGTCAATTTACCAGATTTCTGTCTGAGAAGCTTGCGCTCTTATGTTATATACAATCGGTAACCGTCTCACAGACGATATGCCGCTTTTTCTCTATTTACTTGCAAATGTACACATATTCAGCGAGATTTTCATTAGCTACGGACTTCATTTTTTAATTCAACCCGTATTTTTTCATCTTTCTGTACAGCGTTGCCGGATTGATCTTGAGCATCGCTGCCGCCTGTTCCCGGTGTCCGTTGCAGGCTTTAAGGGCATTAATGATGTTCATTTTCTCCTGCGATTCATCTTTCAGCGGGCGGATAGCAGGTTTGACTGTTGATTCATTATCATGCTGATGGATTTCTGTATCCAACCCTTCCATTTCCAATACCGGTGATTCCGAAATAAGCACGGAGCGTTTCACCCGGTTTTGCACTTCACGCACGTTACCCGGCCAAGGATAGGCAAGCATCTTGCTTCTGGCATCATCGGAAAAACCACTTGTTTCGCGTTTCAACTCCTTTGAATAGCGTTCACGGAAAAACTCGGCCAAGGGAAGGATGTCCTCCGGGCATTCAGCCAACGATGGCTGTTGAATTTCAAATTCGTTCAAGCGGTGATAGAGGTCTTCCCTGAACCGCCCTTCCTTGATAGCCTGCTGCAAATCCTCGTTTGTGGCAGAGACTATCCGCACATCCGCTATCCGTTCCTTGCTGCTGCCGATTGGCGTATAGGTACTTTCCTGCAACACACGGAGAAGCATGGATTGAATTTCAAAGGACATTGTTCCGATTTCATCCAGAAACAATGTTCCGCCTTTGGCCATGTCGAAGTAACCTGCCTTGGCGGTATCGGCACCGGTAAACGCCCCTTTCTCATGTCCGAAGAGAAGCGAAGCCGCCAGTTCTCGGGGCAATGCTCCGCAATTTACAGCCACAAAGGGTTTGTTCCACCGTTCGCTGCCCTGATGGATACTCTGTGCCACCGATTCCTTGCCGGTTCCGTTGGCGCCAAGTATCATTACAGCCATTTCCGAAGGAGCCACCAGCCGGGCGTATTTTTCCACCTGTTCTATTTTCGGACTTGTCCGGTGAAACAGCACCTTCTCCTTCTTCCGTACCGTAACCATAGGCCGGAACACATCCTCGGCCAATTCCAGCAGATGCTCCCTGTGTACCGGTTTGGGCAGGTAGTCTATTGCACCCAGTTTGATAGTACGTACCACATCCGAAACTGATACATATTCGGTTGTGATGATGAATGGGATATCCCTCTTTTCCTTGCGTAGCCATTCCAGTAGGGAGATGCCGTCCCCTTCCGGCAGACGCACATCCGAAAGAATCAAATCGAATGTAATCTTACGTATCAACGAGCGGGCAACCGGCTCGTTCATGGCCGTTACCGCATCATATCCCGCCTGTGCAAACCAGTCCTTCTGCATCTGCGACAAGCTTATATTGTCCTCAACTATCAGTATTTTCCGTTTCATTTTCCAGTTTTTTTATTTCGTTCTTCGCTTCCGCTATCAGCATGGCGGTATATTCCATGATTCGTTTTGTATGTTCCCGTACGGTGTCATTGCCTGTGGTGCTGTCTTTTAGCAGGCTCCGATAGGCGGACAAGGTATTTTCCATCTGCAACAATTCCCACATCGGCTGCATACGGTGGGCAATCTCACGCAGCCTTTTCCGGTCATTGCCATGCATGGCCGAAGCGAGTTCATCCGCGTCTTGTCTTGACTGCTCAATAAAGGAGCCTAACAGTTTTGCCTTGTCATCGACCTCTGCCAGCATCGTGCTGAAGTCCACTTTCCGGTTTTCATCCTTCCGGCAAGTCTTTATGGTCGAAAGCAGACCCAGCAAATCCGAAAGAAAGAACGGTTTGTAGATGCAGGCCGCAAATCCGGCTTCCTGATAGTCTTTCTTCCCGTAATCGCTGCGTGCGGTCATGGCGACTACGGGTATTGTACGCGAATTGCCGATGGTTGAGCCACGTAAAAGGGCAAGCAGCTCGAACCCGTCGGTACCGGGCATCTGTATGTCAGAGAGAAGTACGTCGTAATCCATGTCGCGCATGGCCTTGACCACCTCCTTGACCGAAGCGCATGCCGTACATGCTATACCGTTGCGTTCCAGCATCTGCTTGATGACATCCCTCTGCATGATGTTGTCATCGATGATCAGTACACGATGAGGAAGGTGTTCAAGATGCAGTTCAACCGGCTTCTCGTTTTCCACCGGTTCGTCCGTTTGCCTTAACGGAAGGGTTACACGGAACGTGCTTCCCTGCTCGATGGAACTTGTCACCCTGATATTTCCGTCAAGCAGTTTTACGAGCCCTTGCGTGATAGACAGCCCCAAGCCATGTCCGTCGGCATTGGCGGCAGAATCCTTGCGCTCGAAAGGACGGAAGATACGTGAAAGCGTCTCCTCGGTCATACCGATGCCGGTATCCTTGATTTCCAACGTCAGAATTCCGTTGTGATAACGGACATGGAAACTGATTGTGCCGGATTCGGTGAATTTAACCGCATTGACAAGCAGGTTGTGCATGATCTGTTCTATGCGGACCGCATCGCCATATAGCCTGACTTCCGTATCCTTGAAATCACTGACAAACCGGATGCCCTTGTCGTTGGCTATATGCGAGAATCCCACAGCAGTACGCTCCAGCATTTCTTGAAGGTTAAACGGGACATCCCTGCGTTTCTCGTTCGCTTCGTTCAGGTGGTACACATCCAGCAGGTTGTTGAGAAGGTGTACCACATGGAGGCATTCGTCTCCGATGTGTTTCAGGAAAATATTTCGCTGCATTTCCTCCTCCGTTTTCATGGCCAATTCAAGGTTCCCGGTTATGATGCTCAAAGGGGTCTTGATGTCGTGCGACAAGGTAAGGATGATACTCTTACGCATATTAAGGAGTGCCGTATTCTGTTTGATTGTTTCCTCCAATTGTATTTTCGTCCTTGTTTTTTCTCGTAAGTCCCTTTGAATAATCAAGTAAGATATAGCAAGCATAAAAAGAGCAGATGAAACGAGCCATGTTATAATAAGAGTAGATTGATCGTACGATTTTTGAAGATTATGTTCCTTTTCTTGAAGAATACATTTAGTCTGCTCATCCATTGAGGTAATTAAGGTGCGAAGTTCCCTATTGAGTTCCTTATTGTGTTTACGCAAACTATCAATATTCGTATCTATGGACTCCTGATGTTCTCTTTGAAAGGAGAGAATTTTTTTATTTAACGACTGTAATACAGAAGATTCAGAAGGTGTAATTTTTACTGTCTCTTTTGCACCCAAAAAACCAGCAAGTCCTTTTTTCTTGCGTATAATGGTTTTAGATTGAAATTCTTTGGGTAAGCTTTTGAGTGGCAAATCATTATAATTCTCTTGTCTACGAAACGCCTGCATGATTTGGTAAAGATGCTCTTCTTTACTAGCAAGCATATGTCTAAGGGAGTCAATTTGCTCTTTGCTGACAAACTCCACGTTTTCCTTGTGCATGGATTGCAGTATAGAGTCTACGCGGAGACGGAGTGAACAATAGCTTGTATAATCGTCCTCTTCCCAGGCAAGTGCAGTTTCGCCATGCATAGCAAGAAGCGTGATGTAACGGTGGGCTGTATTCACATTGTGCTGTACATGGTGAAGGTGTTTCATTTCAGTCTCTATCTGAAGAACTCGGCTACGTTCGTGTAACAAAATAGCGACCATGCTTCCTATGACTACTATGCATATCAAATAACCGAATAGAATTTTATGCTGTAATAATAATTTCATATTTAGTTTCAGAACAATAAAAAATAGATAAATTCCATTGAAAAATTCATCTTTATACAGAGATGTCTAAAAGAAAGAGAAGACACTGTTTTGGAATGGGTATGTGATTATAGGTACTCATTGCTTATATTTTGGCTATTTGTTGAATTTTAATACAAATTTCCGCGAAACCAATTTAGTGTTCGTAGAATTTATTCTTGAAAACTTGTTCTTTAATAATTGCAGACTCGGGACTAAGGTATCCTGTTATACATGTTTTATTATATGTTGCTCCTGTATCTTCTTTAGAACAACTCCAAAAACAGCAAATAAGCACGGATGAAGAAAGAAGTTTTGTTATACAATTTTTTATATAAATCTTATTTTCGGATTTCTGTTATTGCAGTTATTCTACATACTTTACAATTGTCATTATATAGAATAAGAATGATAACTTCGTCATGTTTTACTGCCTCTTCATTTGATTCAATGTCAGAGTAGAAATTACATATCCGCCGCCGAATGTCAGTTCGAAGTTTCTGTCATCCCCTGTCTGGTTTTCATTAAGAGTCAGACGGATGGAATAGGGTGACGCGGACAGCAGCTCTATCTTTCCCCAGGTTTTTTCGCATACAGTATAAGGCAATGCCTGCTTCCAATCATCATCAGTGACCTCATAGAGACAATCATCAGTATTGATTAGAGACAGGAATCCATGGTTAGCGTTTTTGCCTATAGCCGTAATCGTGACATCAGCCGCGAAACCATCCAATTTGCCATGATATAAAAGGGAGTTTATGGGCAACAGAACTACCCCTGTCGTTTTAAACTCAATACCTTCAAATTTTGCATCTTCATATTCAGTGCCGCAGGAGGTAAGACCCTGACAGCAGGCAGCATATCCAAGTGCGGACAACAGTAAGAATAACATTTTTCTGTAGGTTGTTTTTATTTGATTAAACATAGGAAATTTCATATTACTTAATTTAATTGAATCAGAGGTGAAATATAGTAGCCATTACAGTGACGATGGAAGCGTCTATTCCAGCCAAAACACTTAGAACGACCATCCGAAGCCGAGGTACGGGTAGAAGAAAGACTTTGTGACTCCATGTTTGTCACCAAAATTAAAGGACGGAGACACTCCTATACGAAACATGAATCCGCCGGCGCGCTCATAGCGGTAGCCGATGTCTCCGAAGAGGAAATAACCGAACTGACAGCCCGATGACGTATAGTAATAAGATTCAGAAACCTTTTCATAGGTATTATACCTATCTGAATACCATTCGAGATTGTTATAATATTTCACGCGATAAATCCCCAGACTTGCACCGAAGCCCAGCTCCAGCTTGCTGTTCTTCTTTCCGAGAAGGTAGTTCAGCTCCAGCGGCACACCTACGCCCTTGATACTCTCGTCAAACCAGCCCGAGTTTCTGCCATAGCCATAACCGATACCTACCCGGTATCCCAAACCGTATGTACCTTTGAAACGGCTGTCGTAGTTGATACCTACCGTGTTTTGGGCACCCAGAATCTCGACAGAGATATGACGTGTCTTTTGGGCAAACAGACTGGTTGCTGCAAAAAGCAATATTGTGATTAAGATGATTCTCATGTATGAATTTACGACTAATTATTTTCAAAACATATAATATCCCATTCCATTATCTCTCAATATTAGAGTAAATCATTTGAGTTAGATATAATGGATTCTTATGTAAAAACATAGCCCTTACAATGTAAGGGCTATGTAACCTAACCATTAGTTGACATTTACATTTATGTCTGCATTCACATCGTATGGAGCATCTTGCCAAGGCATCTCTTCAACTTCCCATCTAAGCTGATCAAGAACTTGGGTACCGTCATCTTTATATCCACCACCGAAGATCAGCGTATATACATATCTCTTACCCGGTTCCCATTTTACACCAAAAGGAACGAATAGTCTCCAAGCCTTATCTTCACTACCCCACAGATAAACCCCATTTTGCTTGATTTTGCACAATACGGAAAGATAACTCTGTTTGGCTGCATTAGCCTGATCAATCGTCTTAGTTTCCGGATTTTCCGGAGTCCACTTTGTAAGTTCCTGCGGCAAATACATCTTGCCAGTTAATTCTTTGGCTTCTGTTCCAATTTCCATAACCGGAGTTTCAAGGTTCTTCGGTTCAAACGCGATGTGTTTTTTTTCTTGAGTATTCCAATCTTTCATGGAAATATCTGTACCAGTCTGTGGTAATGTCAAGTCACCATCAACAGCAATGTTGTGGATCTGGATATCTTCAACATCAACACTCATGGATTCCATTTCTGTTTTTGCTTTGAAGCATGCCTGTGAGAGTGCATGTTTGAATAATATCTTAACCTTTCCAGCGTTCGTATTTTTGTCCACTCCTCGTGAAATGGCGTACATCAAGTCTTTCTGATATTTAGCATTGGTAGGTACAGAATAACGCACCATTTGTTTTGAGGCAGAAAAGACCTCCACGCTATATCCTCCGCTAGGGTCTGGTTGTGGATGGAATGCAAAGAAATTCAGTTTGTCCGTAGGCCAGTATGCCTTGTCTGCCTGGTTAGCATAATCCCACGCAGAACCATTGTGTCGGATTTCAACACCCTGGCTTAATTCGTAATCGGATTCGCTCAGGCTTTTTCCTATGAACAGTTTGCCATCAGTCTCTGTGAAAGCATAGACATCAAACGGACTGTCTTTAAGGTTAACACTATTGGTTTCGTTGACAGCTCTGGTGGTTACTCCCGATGTCAGTGCGTGAAAACCTACAACGGCGTTAGTTTCGTTGGTCGTCAACTCATCGTTAGTACAACTTACTGCCAATGCAGCCAATGCAAGAATGTAAAAGCTCTTTTTTTTCATAATTTTGCGTTTCTTATTGTTTAATTAAAAAATTATTATTCTACAATGGAATATCTATTTCAATGTCTTCCCAACCTTCAACTTCCGGATCGAAAAAACCTTCAGTGTCATCGGTGTCATCACCACCATCGGGATGTGCCAAATTTAAATCAACTACAATACTAAAATCCTCCATGGGTAAACCTATCGGATTCTCGCAATGTATCTGTTGTGTCACATCAATATCTAACTTTTTGTATTTATTATCCTTATACACTGCGTATATAGACAGAATGTGGACATGTTCGCTCGTTCTTCTATTTTCAGGGGTGAATCCGCCTCCAAACATATAGAACCATCCTTGCTGCTTCCATTTATCTACTTCAAATACTATATTATGCTGTATTCCATCTTCATGCCTTTCCACACAACATCCGGTATAGAGTTCCAATTCGGCTGAACATCCCGACAGTACAGCATAGATAGCATCTGCTTTTTCCAACCTTTCAATGCCATTTATCCTATAGTCCACCCTTGCTGTTCGTCTGATGGGTTTTGCCGTTATCAACCTGGATGTTTCGGAATCTGTAAGCGCAACCCTTAGGTTCTCCAAGCACAAAAAATCAGGAGCCTCATAATATATTCCTTTCAATTTGCGAGAAACAGGAGTCGTTACTATTTTGCCTGCATCTGTCTCCTTAAAGATGTTTCCATATTGACCCACATTATAGGCTGTAAACTCATACGCTCCATTAGGAATCATTACTATACCACCTTCCGGTGGCAAGGCAAATTCTACGACAGTATTTGTTTCTTCATTACGAAAGACGACAGCAACCACTTTCGGAATATTCTCCTCGCGAATATTGCTCCAATCAAAAAGGATTCTTACCTCTTGGTCATGTGGATGACTATAACACAAGTCTTTATGCTCACAAGAGACAAGAGACAAGAGACAAGAGCAAAACAATATCGAAATGATACCCATTCTCATCTTATACCTCCTTTCTGTGCATTTTTGTTGCCTCTTCCAATCAACCAAACTAGAGATATTTCTGCTTTTGTCGGACCGAACCAATTCATCCTGCGAGTTTTCTGCCATACATAGTGATCATCAATAGGAAGATATTCTTTGTAAATGCCACCTAAATAGCCTAGACCCAATGTGAAATCCATATTTAGGCGTGAGGTCAGTGGAAGAGAGTAACCATAACTTACACCACATCCATAGGTCCATTTATCACCCAGATAACCACGGCCACCCAATTCGAAATCATAAGTTAACATCTGAGCGTATACACCTAAATGATGTCCGCTTAGAGGTTTTATGTCAGACTTTTTGCCCAGCCAACGTCTTATCTCAAAATCACCGCCATAGGTACGCCAATAGTTATGCTTACGATCACTTTTCCACCAAGCATACATCCAATTCAAACTGGCTGACCATTTTTTACCAAGATAGAATTCAATGCCGATATTCGGAATTAACAAAGCATCATACGCCAAATTCGTTTTTATTGCCATATAGAACGGTCTTTTATTGGCAATTATCGAAACGTAAATGGTATCGCGCTCTATTTCTTTGACTGGTATATAGACTGTATCCGTCATATGGATATAAACCGTATCAGCCATTAAAACGGATGAACAAGGTTTTCTTTTTTTTGCAAACTGGATAATAGTGGAACGTAGTTCAGGAAATACTTTTTGATATAGATAAGCATAGATCCTACCACTATGTAGAGTCCTAATTTTATCAAAGTATTTATATTTCTCCGCTTCATCCAAAATCATCAACTGTTCCACAATGTTAATTGCTTCTGCTTGAAATGGAATGCCTTTATCCCTTCTAACTAAATCCAGAAGCCGATTCCAGTCACTTCCTTTAAATTGCACGTCAATTGTGTTTATTTTTTTTTGCACATTGGTTGAAAGAAATTCAATAATCGCATCTGTTCGTTTCTTCGAAAGACTGCCATTAATTGATATGCCCCCTTCCGGAGAAGTCCACCCCTTGATAGATATATTATTATAATACAAAGTAGTATCCTCAATTGACGAACACAAATCCAACAGACGCTCCAACTCCAATTTGTTGCTTCTTAATTTCATATCAAGGTCGGCTCTCCCTTGATAAAAGAAAATTCGGACAGAATCTTTCTGCACCTGCGCATGTAACGTGTTCGCTCCATATATAAAATAGAGAGCAACAATCAAGCTACATAATAGGGTTGTCAAATTTCTGTTCATACTAATATATTATACATTCGTTATCTATTTTGAGTGCAAAATTAACGCCGATTTTTCTCCTCAGCAAATAGTCAAATAACTATTTTATACTTGATTATACTTAAAGTTTTGTGCTATAATACTTGATTTGCTGCCCATAACTACTTATTAATACTTAAAGTAAAAGTACTATATGCTTATAATAATTATCTCATCAATTATATGATACTTATAATACTTTAAATGCTTTTTATTACATACTTATCCTAATTATTCGATAAAACCCCATATACTTATAATGATTACATATCATAGATAAATATTTGGTTTTCAATAAAAAACTAATTACATTTGCACATGATAAGGATAAACATGTGTATTAACAACTGAAAATCGACTAATTATGACAATAGGAACTATATATCGACAATTTATTGATAATTCGATAGAAGAAGGTACAATGATGGAACACCAGCAAAAGAACGTATTCGTTCTCTTCTTAGGTATTGTATTTCTCTGTATCCCAACTTACACTTTCAGTATACCATTCCCAGGAACACTGTACTATTATATGAATGCGATTCAGTTTGCGGCATTGTTGGTATTTACTATACTTTACTTCACAAAGAAAATCAATATCAATACAGCGTTTTCTTCCATCTTAATCGTTATACATATGGAAACAAGTATAGAAATCATCTATTGTTCTATTTATAACGATTACTCTTTTCAACGATTACTCATTATGAGTAATATGGTAATATCAATATTATATATCATGATTGCTATCTGTGCATATATGTATAAAGTATCCATCCAGTTATCCATATTAGCTGTTGCTTCATATATAGCCTGTGTTATTGCCACGCATGGACCTTTTTTGACCTCATTTCTCCCTTTGATAATCATTATATATGGTATGGTAGCAATACTGGGACGGCTGTTAAATAAAAACATCAATTCCATTCAGAAGGAATACAAAACCTTGAAAGCAGAAGAGGCCTCCCTCTTAAAATCGCTTCAGATGAGCAGGAAAGAGCTGTTTGCATTCGCTGAACTGGCAAACAATGACAATACAGAAGAAAAGAACGGTTCGCTGCTAAGCATACTGGGGGAAAAGACAAAAAAGAACCTCTATGCCGCCATCACTTCACACATGAAGGAAGAAAAGAGCCATATAGAGATGCTTCGGAGTATATTTCCCGAGCTATCCCCATCTGAGTTGAGCATCTGCCGGCTGATTGTGCAGGATAAGACAGTCAGTCAGATATGTGAAATACTGCATAGAAGTAGCGGCAACATTACAAGTCAGCGCTCAAGCATAAGAAGTAAGCTCAACCTAGATAAAAACGATAATTTGAAAGAAATTTTATTGGAGCGGATGAGAGCGTATGAAGAACAAGTACATATATAAATGCGGTTGACTATCTATTCATATATTTATCGGATTCACTTTCATCGTTTCCAGATTCAGGTACAGCCCGTGATGCTCAATCATCCCGTTGCGGAACATCTTCCACAGGATATTGCAGCCGAGTTGTGCCAGCGTGGAATTGATGAACAGGTCCTGCCTGTCCAATGCTTCCGCCAGCGAGCAGCTTGGACCGGAGTCTTCTTCCTTTACCCGAGAGTATCGCACGAAACGGGTGATTACTTTCAGGGTACTGACAGTTTCATACAGTTTGGATGCCGGCTGTTTTATTTTTTTCGGCACCGTACCCATAACGACCTGTCCCGTGGTCTGCGTGTTTCCGAAATCCATCCAATACAAAGGGGTTTCGTAAGTGCAGAATGTCGGTTGTGGCAAAGCCTTCAACAGGTTCCACAGGTCTATCCGGGATTTGATGTTGTCCGTACAAGTGATTGTGATATTGGCCAGATTATCCCGTCGGGCATCCTTCAATACGGTCGGATAGATGTCCGGCTGCGCCTTCCAGTCGTTGCCGAAGAAATTGTTTATCCGGGAGACAAGGCATTGCGCCTTGTTCTGTCCCAGATCAGACGGCCCGAACAGCTGACGGCCGATGTTGGCTTCCGTCACGATGTCGGGATCATACAGGGTCACGAACAGTCCCGGATGCCCGAGTCCTCTCAATGCCGCATCAAGCCGGGCCAGACAGGTTAGTACCTGTGAGCCTGTTCCTCCCGCACCAATCAGATTTACCGTTACCGGATGCTGCGGATTTACCAGATAGTTGTCAATATAGTGTACTCTTTTCATTTCAGGATGTCTTTAAGTTTCAGATTGTTCAATGGTTTTAACTCTTCGAGGTCGAAAGGTCTGTTCCTGGCTGCTTTCGTCACCAATACAAGGTTTGATCGGGTCGGGTTTCCGTTGCCTCCCAAGTGGGAGAACTCCGTCAGCCAGAATTTCTTTTCCCAGTATTGCAGCAGCTTTTCGTAGGTCATATCTTTCGGTTTCTCTAAATTGGCAGAACCCAGACATACGCCGGATCCGGTCACGTTGAAGAACGGTGCGGCATATAGTGGCGTATCCTTGTCGGGTGTATCGCCCTTGTAGGCATATATATTCATCCCGTGTTCCCCCGCCTTGTAAATCACTCCCGGCAGGTTGTATTCCGCATTCTCGATTTCAAGCCCCGGAATGAAGAACATCATCCTTTTACCCGGAGGATTGTACCATACATACCGTTCGCTTCCCTTTCGTGAATCGCAATACATCAGATTGGACGGTATTTTTCCGTAGGGCGTGCTACTGTGCCTTTCCGAATACCCCTTCACCAGTTCGTTCATGAATTCCAGAGTCACCGGCCTTCCTTCCGTCATATTTCCCCGGTCGTCTATATCCCGTACTTCCAGAAAGAAATTCCTCTCATTCTCCGAGGCGTAAGCAATCAGTGCCGCCTTGGGGATAAGCAAGGTCTTCAAAGTCCTTGTAAGTTCGTTTGTCTCTATCATGATGTTCAAATGATTATGTTGATGAATTTGTCCGCCCATTGTAGAAATCGCTCCGGATAGTCATCCATGTAGAATAACTTTTCCGTTTCCGGTGACAGGGCGAGTGTCGTTGCAGGTATGATGTCGTAGGTCTCCCTGCTGTATGAATTGTAGTAATCCACCAGGTAGTCTGTCACCATATCGTTACTGTCATAGACTACACGAATCTGCTGCCAGAGATACATCGGCAGACATTCAGGCTCCTCTTCATAGAAAGGGTCGTAACTGTATTGCATGATACCATGCTCCGGTGACAGGAAGTCCAACCCCTCCTTCATGGCGGAGACCAGCGACCGCTCATAGTCATTTTGGGGCTCATACCGGTCAAGTGCTTTCGGAAGGTTCTTGTAGTAACACCTGTTTTCCACCCTACGGAGCAGTGCTTGTATTCTGCCGTTCTCGTAGGAGTGCAGAAGTTTCAGATGGTTTCTTCTTTCCTCCGCTGTCTCGTCCGGAATTCCTTCCGAGATCCAAGTCAGCACATAGTCCGTATCGTCCTCGTCCAGCACGGTCTGTATTCCGTTTGCCTTCATCAGTTGATGGATAAACGTGATGGAGATACGCCTCAGTTCCGGATTGAGATCTTCCACGAATTTCACCGGAAAATAATACAATGTCAGTACGCCCCAACAATGGGTTTTCCAGAGCCTGAACAGCAACCGTCCGTTTTGCTCTTCTATATTGACATTCAGTTCTTCTCCGACAAGGACTTCCATTTCTTCGTGCAGTTTTGCGATTCCTTCGCCGAATGTACGTCCCGGAGTATGTACCGCTTCCTTTCCCAAGAGGCAGGCATACCTGAAATAAGAATCACGCAGGAATTCATAATTTTCCTGCGTGATGAGATTGTACCTGTTTCCTCCGGTGTCTTCCACGAAGAGACTCGGCAGCGGTCTGGGCAGAAACGTGGTGTTCAGAAAAGAGGAACGGCACCGCTTGGCACCGTTATCCTTTCTTTCCTGTCCGTTCCATACCGGATATTGCGCACGGTCTGTCCGATGATGAGCCTTGCCAGCCGTTCCGCCTGCTGTTCGTCCAATGGTACACATGATTTCTTCTGTTTCTTGTTGTTGTCTTTATCCATAACCGTCAGCCTTTTGTCCCGATGGTTGTCTTGAACTCGTATTCCGTCCTGTCATCCCGGATGATGGGACCATGTACGGTTGCCGTGGTCAGTTCCGGATAGAAGTTCGAATAATAACTCATGACCATATCCGGAGATAGGTTCGGTTCCGGATCTTGAAGGGTTACATACTCTGTTCCTTTCTTGAATTTGAATGTACGTGACATCCCTTTGATTTGAAGTGCCATAATTTATCGGGTTTGATAAGGTGAATATTTCGGTTCCAGCATGGATTGCGGAAAGTCTATGTAATCCTCGTAGTCTTTCGGATTGTAGGCCGGTTGTTCAGAATCGGAGAAATAAGGCTGCTGCTGTTCATCCTCCTGCAGGAAGGATTCATCCTGCCATCCTCCCGTTGCCGGATGCGTTCCATACATATCCTGTCCCGCTCCCGTATTTTGTGAAGCATAGTGAGGATGCGGTTGCAAGGGCTGGCGTACCGGCTGCTGTTCCGGTTGCTGTATCGGCCACAGCCCGGTCTGTTGTGTCTGCTGTACAGGAGGCTGTCCGAATTCCGGTCTTTCCGGCTGTTGCATAGGAGCCTGCCTTTGCGATTGCCTGCTTGCTGGAGCTTGCCGAGCAGGGGCATAAGCCGATTGTGGCTGCATGACCTGCTGCGGTTGCGGTTGAGTACGGTTCTGTACTACCGGTTGCTGTTCCGGTTGGGGCTGCCGCTCCATCAGGTCAAAGAGGCTTCCCTTGTTCATTTCCTTGTCGACAGTCTGAATCTTTTCTTCAATCCCTTTCAGCTGTGCTTCATTTGCATGGGCTTTTGCCTGTCCGAGCAGGTTGAGGGCTTCCCGATAATTTTTGGCGGTAGTCATTTCTTCCGCCTTCTTCATCAGCTTCTCGTATTTTTCCCGTTTTTCTCTCTCTTCCTTTGACACCTTGGATTTCGCTTCCTTGGCGGCCTTGCTGTTGGCTGCCGCCTTGTCTGCCTGTGCCTCGAACTGAACCATGTTCGCAATCAGACCACTGGCTTTCTGTATCGGCCGTGCGACGGTCTGAAGGAATCCCGCGTCAAGTTCCTGAGGTGTACCTGTAACGGTCAGCGGTACAATCTGGTTCTGAGCCTCGTCCTTGAGCCCGTTTGACTTGGGTAATGTGGCAACGGTCAGTTGTCCGTTCGCTTTGCGGATGACAATCGTGAGATCTACGTTTTCTGTCATCATCTGGTGGATTGCTGTGAAAAACATAACTTAAATTATTTAATGGTAAAACGATTTGTTTCAATATTCCCGGAAAAATTCAGCCAAAAGCCTGTTCCTGTCGGGATGGTTGCAGATTTCCAATACCGGATTCAACAGCGTGGAGACAGGTATGGGACCTGTCGCTCCCCTGCCGGGTAGCTTGATGTGCGGTTCCGGTATCCGGATTTTTCTCTTTTTCTCTATCACCGGAATCCATGCCGGAGCCGGTGACTGTCTTGCGATGATTGTCTGTTGCATACTCCTTTTATTTAAATTGTGAATATCCGGGCTTTGGCAGCCCGTTGAACTACAAGGGCCTTTACTGCAAATGCTTCCGGAAAGACAAGGTTTTCGGGAAAAATACCGCAGCAGAGCGAGGATGATTTTTCCCGGGAAACCCCGCAAGGGGCCTGACCTTGTCGTCCGTACAGAAGCATTTGCCACCTTTGCCCTGTAGTTCTTCGGTCTGTCAATGGCTGTATTTTCATCCTTCCTGTTCCTGCTGTTTCTACTTTCCCTATATGACGGACATGGCAGATACAAAAAGAGCCGCCCCTCAAGGCAGCTCCGTTCCGTACGCTGTTTCTGTCGGAATCCATATTATAATAGGTATAGCATATCCGGTTCATGTTTCCTCCTGTTTGCTAAAAGACCAGATAACTGAGGATGCAGAAAAGTATGGCAGCGGCCACCAGCAGGCAGGCTATCTTATACAGAAACCTGAAGAATCCCCTGAAGCAGACAATGGCTACCGCTGCCCATACGGGGGATATTCCCCGTGAATGCAGATAACTGAACACGGCAAAGGCAACAAGCACCAACGCCGCCATCCTCATCCGTTTGTCTGTTCTCAACCTCGCGATAAACTCTCTTGTTTTCATGACCGTACAGTGTTAATCGGTGAAACATGTCATTTCCTATTTCGGGGGCCGGAAAGCGGACTGCCTCCACAGGCAAGGTTTTCGGGGAAAATACCGGAGCCCGGCGAGGATGATTTTCCCCGAAACCTGTAAGGCCCGACCTTGCAGGTGGAAACCGGCGGTCCGCTACCTTTGTCCCGGAAATGGAATGACTGGATCATTTCCCTTTTCCACCTTTGGGCTTTGGAAAAACAAGTTTCAGGTTAAAGCTCTCGTCAAAGGCGACCATGGCATCGAATGAGATCCCCTTTTTCCCTTTGAACCCCTTGATGAGCCGGGTGGAGCCTGAAGAGAAAAGCTGTTCCAGATGCTGGTCGGTCAGTTCCTTGTTCAGAAAACGGCGGAATACCATCAGTCCGCAACCTTCCTTGTCACATTTGACCGCCTTCCCCCGGATGATGACATGACCGCACTTGCATTTGGGACAGGTGAAGGAACGTGATTTAGGCAGAGGAAATTCAAGACGGAGTATTTCACCGATTGCCTTGTGCGTGTAGTCACGGATGGAACGCATGAACGTTTCCGTATCGAGCGTATGCCCTTCAATCTGAGCCAGTGCCTTCTCCCAGCAGCCTGTCATTTCCACATCCGCCACCTGCATATCCTTTACGGCCTCGAACAGATAGAGCCCTTTTTCCGTAGGACGGATACTCTTTCCGGATCGTTCTATATAGTCCCTTTTGAACAGGGTGGCAATGATGGCTGCCCGTGTGGCAGGTGTACCGATTCCGGCATCCTTTACGGCATCTTTCGCCTCTTCATCGGTAATGTCCTTTCCGCAAGTCTCCATGGCACCCAGCAGGGTCGCTTCCGTGTAGAGCGGCTTGGGCAGGGTCTTCTTCTTCACCAGTCCCCGGCCCATGACGGGAAGGGTTTCCCCTTCGGCAAATACAGCCGTACCGACTTTCCCTTCCGGTTCGTCACCGTCTCTTTCCTCGCTCCGTGAGAAAACGCCGCACCATCCCGGACGGATGACGGAAGAGGAACGTGAACGGAAGACTATTCCCTCACAAGTGCATTCCATGGTCAGCTGCTCTTTCTCGCAGGGTGGCGAAAAGGATTCCAGCATCCTGCCGGCTATCAGGGCATAGACCGCCGATTCCGCCTCGGAGAGTTCGTTCGGGATGATACCGGTAATGATCAGTGCATGATGGTCCGTCACTTTGGTGTCGTCCACACACCGGGTATTCAGGTCGGACAAGTCGAAGGATTCCCCGTATGCCTTGAAATCCGATATGGATATGATTTTTTCCAGCAGGGAAGGAATGATCCGCATGACATCTTCCGGAATATGGCGGCTGCCGGTTCTCGGATAGGAAATGAGTTTCTTCTCATACAAGGACTGGGCTATGGAAAGGGTCTTTTCTGCCGTCAGGTCATAATGGGTGTTGCAGTCTTTCTGCAGGGATGTCAGGTCGTAGAGAAGCGGTGGCTGCCGGAAGACCCTCTTGCGTTCCAGTCGTGTGACTGTCGCCTGAGAACCGGTGCCGATGTTGCCGAATACCGCTTCCGCTGCTGCCTTGTCCTTGAATTCCTCCGTATGGATGAATTGCCGGTGCGCCTCTCCCTGTGTCAGCGTGATATGCAGTTGCCAATAAGGAACAGACACGAAATTCCGGTTCTCCTTGAAACGGGTACATATCATGGCGAGTGTCGGAGTCTGCACCCGTCCGATGGAATTGTTGGCCGAACTTGTGGCTATCGCCAACGCTCGGCTGGCGTTCATGCCCACCAGCCAGTCAGCCTTTGCCCGGCAGTCAGCGGCCGCATGGAGACTGTCATAGTCGCTGCCGTTCCTGAGATTGGCCATACCTTCCCGGATAGCCTCGTCTGTAAGCGATGAAATCCACAGACGCATGAACGGCTTGGTGCATCCCAGATAGTCATATATCCAACGGAATATCAGTTCACCCTCTCGTCCGGCATCGGTTGCCACAATGATGCTCTCGCATCTGGAGAATACCCCCTCGATGATTTTCAACTGCCGGGAAGCGGCCAGGTCTGTCACCGTGCCCCTGTCCGTGCGGATCAGTCTGGAAACAAGCCGGAACGGGTCCGGCAGCATCGGGAGGTCAGCGGCGGTTGTCTTCGTATAGCCATACGTGCCGGGCAGGGCAAGTTGCACGAGGTGCCCCAGAGCCCAGGTCACCATGTATCCGTTGCCTGTACAGTAGCCGTCCGTCTTTTCGGTAGCCCCGACCACACGGGCGATATCCATTCCCACACTCGGTTTTTCTGCTATGATTGCTTTCATCTTCATTTTTTGTAAAATTAAAGCCGTTCCCCGCGACCGCCATGGATGACGGGGAACGGCGGTTTGACATTTGACGGTTGATTGTCGTATCGGGTGAAAAGCGGATGCTATGCCACCGGCTTCACGCCAAGGATTTCCATCAGCGGTTCACCGTCCTTGCGTATCAGTTGCAGGGTGGCATCCATCACCACGTCCACACCGAGGAGTACAAGGCTGAGTGACATTACTTTCGTTTTCTTCCCGCTGAGCAGCGTTTCGAGTTCTCCCGACATTTCCAGTTCGTCCTTGAGGATGCCGATTCCGGCCAGTTCTTCCCAGTTTACGTCTTCCGCCTTGAAAGGCGCGTTGTTTCCATTGTTCATTTCCATGTTTCTGATTCTTTTGGATTATACATTCGTTTTACTTCAGGCCATGCTTGCACCTTTGGATCTGCGGCTGCTCTGCTTCGCCTCCTGTCCCTGTTTCTGGGCGTTGGCCACGACATTCCGCTGTGAAGCGTCACGCTTGCGGTCCGGATTCTCGTTGTAGAAGTCCAGCCTGCCCTGGTTGAAGTTCGCCTTGACATACTGGGAGATGGTCTTTCCGTCATAGCCCTTGATGCCCTCTACCAGCACGGCCTTGCCGCTCTGGAGATCGGCACGCTGCTGGCGGTTCAGCTGCACGTCCCATACCTTGTCCGGAATCTTGAACTCCGCACGCTGCTCGAAGCCGTCCGGTGTGCGTGAATAGCTCAGCCGTCCGGTTTCCAGGTCTGCCTTGATGAATGAGGAGAATTCCTCGCCCTTGCGGTTGACCATGTCATTGAGGAAGATGACCTTGCCCTCCCGGAGCTGCTGCTGTTCTTCCGAAGTTATCTTCACTCCGTTGATTTCTTTCGGGATGTAGATTTCACGTGCGCCTTCCGGAGAATCCGGGTTGTAGCGTGTATAGGAAGGTCTGCCGGTGGCTTCGTCCAGCTTTACATAAGAGGAAAATAGCTCACCGTCCTTGCGTGCCATTCCCTCCACGAAGATGGCTTTTCCCAGATTGAGGTCTTCGATCTGCTGTTTAGTCAGTTCCACGCCACCCAGCGACTGGCGGTTGAACAGCTTGTCATTCTCGAAGATGTATTCGATACCCCTGCGCTCGGCATTGATCTGGATATGGGCATCAAATTCCTTTCCACCGTTGGAAATCATCCCTTCAACGAATATCTTCTTGCCTTCCCTCAGGTCGTTCTGTTCCTGTTCGGTCAGCTGCACTCCCTTGATTTCCTTCGGGATGAACGCATTTTCCACACGCATGGCAACCACCTCGTTGGTAAGTTTGTCAATGCTCACGAAGGAAGGGATGTATTCCCCGTTACGTCCCTTCAGTTCCACGACACGCCCCATGTTGCCTGTTTCAAGCAGGTTCTTCTTGTCCTCTTCGGAAAAGATGTGTCCGAAATAAGGACGGTCAAGTTCGGGTTTCTGACGGATACCGTGGATGCCCAATACGATAGGACCTCCCACGGACTGCTGGAATGACAGTCGTGCATCCGTGCGCAAAACAGCGGAACCGAAATTCATGCTGATGGGCACGACCTGGTTGGTCTTGTATCCCTTGAGCATCTGGTCAAGGAGTCCGCGCTCCTGAAGTTCCTCCCGGGACAGTCCGAAGTGTTTCAATTCCTCCCAGTTGATCATTGATTCATTGTAGCGGTACTTGGGCTGCTGCCCGGTTTCCGGGGCGGCCTGCTGCTGTGTCTGGTTTTTCTTTGCCATTTCTTCTTGATTTTGATTGTTTATACTTTGGTTTTCCTTGGTGCGTGGTACAATCTCGTATTTTTTCAGAAATTCATCCACCGCATCCGACTTCCTGCCTGCGGCTATGTCTTCCACCGCCTGTCTGACTTCAGGACTGTCCAGGGTGTCCTCCTTGATGGTGAGCAGTCCGAAACGGGTCGGGTCCTTGAACTGGCTCCAGAAGTTTTTCAGAAAATTCTCGAACATGCTGGCATAACGGTCTATTTTCAGAAAGGAGTTCCGGTGTTCCTTGTCTGCCGGAACCGTCTTGTACCTGCCGTTCTTGTCAATTTCGGATATAGCCTGCAACAGCAGTTCCATCTTGTCGAGAATGAAGACAATGTCACTCAGCTGGTCATTCTCGGTGACTTGTGTTTTCATGGGTTCGTCCCTTACATTTTTCTTTGCCATAACTGTGATTTTTAGAGTTGAAAACTATTGTTGTCACCGCAAATATATAGGCATAATTTTGATAAAACATTATATTTCAATGCGTTGGACTATCCGTTTCATCGTATGTCATCACGTTTCACCATAGGAAAGAAGACGAAAGGCAGAAAAACGGAAGAGTCAGGGTAAAAGTGCGGGAAAAATACTGAGTCCGATAAAACAAAAAAGAAAGAAGGAACACACAGGAGGTAAGCTCCAACAAACAGAAAAGGCGGAAGCGGTAGAAAAGCCGGAAACAAAAGGAAAGCGATAAAGAGAAATGTATTATGCAGAGTGGAGAGCGAGCTGTCTTTAGTCCCCACTTCCTTCCGTTGCTCCATAAGACCGGAAGATCATTTTTGTATGGTAGATATTGACAGCGTAATCCATTGCGACATCAGCATCGGCAAAAGACCGCCGTCATTTGTCTTTTTGGTTTTGTCCTATGCGTCGTAGGTCGCTTCGCTTGCTAAGTCCCGGACCTTTTCCCCAACTCGGACGATGATACCGGAGCGTTTTTTCGGGCGGAAAATTACCAAAGGGAATTTTGTGTCCCGAAAACCGGAGGCTTGAACGTGGAAGGTATCATCCTCCGAGTTATCTTCTTGAAGGGACTTGCCAAGTGAAGCGGAATAATGATGGAATTTTATGGAGGAATATGGAATAATGTACTTTATCATTGAGTGCATTTTGAAATAGAGTACACGATGCGTCTCTATTTCAAAATAAAAAGAGTATATTTGCAACTGTTATGAACAAGACTTTCAACATATATTGCGATGAGAGCTGCCATATTGAGCATGACCATAAAGACTATATGTTTTTGGGATCGGTGAGTTGTGCATATCCGCAGATACGAAGACATTGCAAACGTATAGACGAACTTAAAAAGGAGCATAATTTTTATGCTGAGATAAAATGGAGCAAGGTTTCAATGTCAAAAGTGAGGTTTTATCTGGATCTAATTGACTATTTTTTTGACACTGATTTGAAATTCCGTGCAATAGGAATAAAAAAATCGCAGATAAAATGTGATGAAATGGGGTCTTCTTATGATGATTTTTTTTATAAGATGTATTATCTGCTGCTTAATTACAAGATTGACACCTTAGATTGCTACAATGTTTACCTTGATATCAAAGATTCGTTCAGTGCCCAAAAAGTGCGCAAGTTGAAAGAAGTTCTGAATACAAAATATGGAGTATTCCGTAATGTGCAGAATATCTGCTCCCATGAAAGTCTGCTTATGCAGCTTGCCGACCTGATAATGGGAGCAGTATCATACAATGTAAATGACAAAGAACATAAGAACGCTGCGAAGATGATGATAATTGAGCGCATCATGAAACATTTGCACACCGGGAGTCTTGATATGACAAACCATTCTGAGAAACTGAATCTGTTTTTCATAAATCTGAAATAGCCATGCCTTTCAATTTGACGAAGAAATATAATGATTTGCTTGAACTGCTTGGTATGTCAGAACCTGAAAGGAGACGGTCTCTGCGTGGAGTATTCAATCGGGATATTCAAGATAATCCAAACTTCTGTTTTAATGGCAAGCCCATATATCCTACACCAAAGGAGGATGGGATCATAGCTATGGAAGTCCTGTTCAATCATCTTACCAGGAAAGAAACAGATAAGGAGGAACATCACCGGGAATTTGACATATCGAGGTCACAGCGACTGCATTGGATCAGATATCATGTGGAACAGAAAAAAGTAGACAGGATGTTGTATTTTTCCGTCAATGAGCCGAGAGGAAAACGGACTTATATATATGACATTGACGAGCATTACGTTATTGTTCTTGAACCAAGAAGGGACAAAGCATCATACTATCTCCTGACTGCATACCATCTAGAAGGAAAGGATTACGCCCGTGATAAAATATTGAGAAAATATAATCGGAACAGATTGCCGGAACTATTATAAAAGCAAAAAACGCAGAGCTTCTATGGCTTGCGTTTTTCGATTTCCTTCCCTCAAATGAGGGATGAACTCATATGCAAAGATAATCCTTATTTTGCTATCCACAAAATTTTGGCGTAAAAATATAGATGTAATCAAAGAATATCGCTTGGCTTGGCTAAACAGAAACAGAATAAAACTTACCTTTGCATTCGTAAAAAGTGCCCGTGCGAGCTTAGTCGTCGCATCTGCACTATAAAAAGGAAGAAAAGAAATCTCGGTCATTATGGCTGAGATTTCTTGTTTTTATTGGTATTTCATTGTTTTTTTCAATATGTTCAGATTTCCTGCATCGGCTTTTCATACATTCCGAAACCGAAGCAATCAGCAATGACAAAATCTGAGCAACCTTTTTCTGTGAGTGATTTCAATTCGTTCCGGCTGTTACAATAATAGAAGATTTCTTCATCCCATTCCGTATCGGAATCCATGGACAATGCAATTCTTGTTTCCAATGTATCCAGAGTGTCCTGCCAACGTATGATGCAATCTACATAATGCGGTTCGCATTTACACATGTTACAGAACTCTTGGTAAAGCATATCTATGTCTTTTCTGATTTCATCCGGCTTTTTCCAGCCGGAATCATCCACGATTTCAAAGCCGATTCCCTCTACCAGCAGGCATGTACCTTTATCATAAACCATCATGGTACGTTTGCCGATATGTTTTTTGCGTAATTCTGCCCAATCAGGCAAATCCCAACGTTCGACAGTCCAAATCCCACGATAGTTTTCCGGAATGGCATTGTATTCGCTCAATGTTATCTTTCTCATATTTTTCTGATTTATAGGTTACAGAACCTGACCGTATAAGTCTTGCATGGTTTTCCGAATGCAGGAAAACGGTCGAACTCCTTGTATGATTCCCAATCCACTGACATGGCATATCCGTTTGGAAAATTTTCACCAATAAATTTGGTTATCAATTCTTTGTCTTCGTCGGTAAGAAACAAATCCTCTTCAATGCCATAAATCAATGAATAAATCGCCCATTCGGGAATGTTATCCCAAATGAGCGTTTTACTGTTGTTGTTCATAAGCATAACTTTTATTGGGGTTTTACCATCAAGCACCGGATAATATCATCAAGTTCGTTTTCCCATTTTGTGTCGTCATTTCCAAAAGAAGGATAAGTCAACTGATGCCAGTTATGGTAATCAAACAGTTTCATCCTTAACGGATAGTAATCAAACAGTTTTTTGCCCTCAAGGAAAACACGGATATGGTTGATTCCCACATTCATTGCATTCAAACTATGACCGACAAGAATCTCATGAAATCTTTCCATCGGTGTGAAGTTGCTTCTCTTTTTCATATTCTTTCAATTAGTTGGTTTAACAATACAGTTTATATAATTCAGAATCGGACAAAGTACGCAGTTCTTCATCGGTGCAGTAAGCGTCTATCTCTTCGCACACTTCCATTGCCTCATATATACCGTTGCGCATATCGTCTATCAGCTCATCCTGCAGGCTTTCCACAGAAACCTTGAATAACTGTTTCCCGGTATCTATTTCTCTTACCGGGTAGGCAAACCCTTTCCAATAAATCAGTTCAACGAGTAGATTATCCTTAGTTCCTGTATTTGACCCCAAATTTTCTTTCATGCCGTTGTTTGCTCTTGTTTTGCTCATAGCCATATTTTTTCAGTTAAACATTCACCGACTCGTGAGCCGATTTTTTATTTCTTGCCTGCCTAACAGTCCCGTGCCGGATTGTGCAAGGCTTTCCGGAAAAATACCGCAAGCGCAGCGCGGAAGATTTTTGCGGAAACCCGTAAGGGCCCGGCCTTGCTCAATCCAGACAGGCACGGGGCTACCTTTGCAGGCTGAAATAAAAAAGCGGTCTATATTATTCCTTATCGCCTTCATCCTGTGGAATCAGATGTTTCAAATCAGGGTCATTTTTTATCCTAAACATCTCATCCTCGATTATCTGCACCACATCCGCCTTGATTTGGGAATAGTTCCGGTCTATCTGTTGCTGCATGATATCGTTGCCATTCTCGTCCTTGAACTCGTTGATGACAGGTATCTTCTTGTAAGCCTTTGTTTCCGCCGCTACCTTTTCGCTATCGACAATAATCCGTGCGTGGAAAATCTTCTGGTCAATTTCTTCCCCGAAGTTGTCTGCCACACTGCCCACGAATGTGCCCTGCGAGAGGTTGGCAATCTTGGATGCAGGTATCAGCGAATCCAACTGCGTGTTAATGGAAGTGGATGTGTCCTGCCGGTTAATAGAGATGGATTGTCGTTGCTGGAGTATTTTACCAAAACGTTCCGACAGGCTTTTTGCCGTTTCCCCGACCACCTGCCCTGAGAATATATTTCCGACCGTATTTTGGATTACCTTCGCCTCTTTGTCACCGTAGTCACGGGTAAGCTGTGAGAAATCCTGAAAGCCGAGACACACTGCCACTTTGTTGCTTCGTGCTGTGGCTATCAGGTTGTCGATACCACGGAAATAGATGGTCGGAAGCTCGTCAATAATGATGGAACTCTTGAGTTGTCCTTTCTTGTTTACCAGTTTCACGATACGGGAGTTGTATAGCCCCAATGCGGCCGAATAGATATTCTGTCTGTCCGGATTATTTCCCACGCATAGGATTTTAGGATGTTCAGGATTATTCAAATCCAACGTGAAGTCATCGCCTGTCATGACCCAGTAAAGCTGTGGCGAAATCATCCTCGATAGCGGGATTTTCGCACTCGCTATCTGGCCCTGTAACTGGTCTTGAGCTCCTCCTTGCCAGGCATCCATAAAGGGGGAAAGGTAGTTTTCCAGTGAGGGATACGAGGTCAAAATCGTGAAAATATCAGCATACGGTTTGTTTAAGAATTCTATCGCATGGGGAAAGGTACAATACTTGCCGTCCTTGTAAATCCGCAAGTACCAGATAATCGCGGCGAGCAAAATAATCGGGGATTCCACGAAGAAATCACCCTGTTTCTGTATCCAGGTCTTGTTCAAATTCAGGAGAATGGTATAGGCTGATTCGTAGGCATCACTGATATCGACCATGAATTTCGGGTTTATGGGATTACATCGGTGGCTGCGTCTCGGATCGTCAAAGTTTATCACATAGAATTCCGGTCTGACCTTGTATTTATCCAGGTTCTTCAACAATTCGTTATAGGCTATTACGGAAAGGTCGTCAAATTTGTAATCATACAGATACAAAGCGAAACCTTTGGAAATCTGCTGTTTGATAAAATTATTCACCACTGCGTAACTCTTACCCGAACCGGGCGTTCCGAGCACGATGGAGGCACGGAAAGGGTTGACGATGTTTATCCATCCGTCCCATTCCTTACCTTGATAGACGAACTTTGTCGGCAGGTTGACGGAATACTCGTTCTCCATAAGCCTTGTTTCCTGCATGAAACTCTCGTTGGCGGTATTGAACACATCTTCCATAAGATTGTGTTTCAGCATACGGCTTATCCACACACCCGACATCAAAAGAAGGATATATCCTGCGGTAAGCGTTACCGTGTATAAGACGGCATTGGCTGTCGGGCTGAACGGCAGATCGAGCATCCACCAGTTCATGAAAAATAGCACTACTCCCGAAAGGAAAGCGGCATATATCCTATTCCATGTCATCTTTTCATTCTTCACACCTTTTGTACCCAGACACGAGAGAGCAAGGAATATGACGGCAAACACTTTCGTTACAAGCAGGTTGCTGAACAGCCCCGCCGTCCGCTGGAAATTAAGCAATATCCTGTCAACCACGCCTATATTGATACCCATATCCACAAATGATCGGTAACAGAACCAATAGACGTGAATGACAATAAAAACAATGGATATGGCACGCATGAACTCCATGACCTTGGCCAGTCCTCTCAAATCATCTTCCTGTTGCATGATAAACTGATTTTTAATGTTGGTAAATTCGGTAATTAGGATATTCCCCGTGAACGACGTTTCTTCTTCTTTTTACGTTGCAGCCTCCGGGCGAGAGCCTCTTCCTGCGGATCGGGACCGTTCGCTTCCAGGTTGAATATCCCGAAAGCCTGTTCGATGGCACTTTCCATATCGGAGGAGAATCCGCTTTGCAGACCGGTGTCCGGCATGGGCGCATCCAGATCCGGGATGTTGTCCGGATTATTGAAGAGCCGTTCAAAGGCGTTTGCCGAGAACTCCTTGCCGAGCCGCGAGCCGTTATAGACCTCCCGGTTCTTGTGGTCGATGAAAGTTGCGCCGTAGATGCGTCCTTCATCGTTCTCACGGAATATCGCGTCTATACCTTTTCCGGCAAGCAGACGGACAAATGTTTCCCGGTCGCCACGGCAACCGTGCATGGCAAGAGCCACCTCGTTCCGGATCTTCGGCAGCCATTTCCGGGCTTTGTACTCGCGGGCATTGTAACCGATACGTTTTTCCAGTCCCTCATACCCGTAGCGTTTCCCGATAAGGGAGGACTTGATGGGCGTACATAGCGGTTTTCCCGTGTCATCCGTCATGGTATAGACGATGCCGTTATAGGGTACTCCATCAAATTCGCCTTTCACTTGCTTCGCTTCGATATTGAAACAGGAGAGCAATGCGCTGTACTCTCCGAAAGATTGGAAACGGTAAGTGCCGAACACGCTCTTTACGATGTTGGAAACCTGCTTCTTCACGTCTCCGTTTTGGTAGTCCGCTTTTTTGAGGTACGGCTCAAGCAATTCCTTCCGTTTGTCTTCTACCTGCTTCAGTCCGAACTTCCGTTCCAGTTCCCGGCAGGCTTTCATTGAGCGGTTCCACTCGTAAGCGTCACTTATTTTCTCACCGTTTTCCTTCACACAGGTAGAGACGATATGGATATGCCTGCGGTCTATGTCCTCGTGCAGATACACAATGTATGGCTGGTCGCCATATCCCATCTTCTGCATATATTCCCTTGCCAGATCCGCGAACTGTCCGTTCGTGAGGCGGTCATCCACCGATGGGTTCAGGGAGATATGCAGTACCGGCTTCTCCGTGTTCCTGTTGGCGGCAAGGTAGCTGTCGAAAGCCCATAGTGTCTGCTGCATGACATTATGGGGATTTCCGGTGATATCGGTAATCATACGGTTGCCCGTAATGATACGGGCGGTGGACTCGTCCACTTTCCGCTGGTTGTAGATGACCGCTCCGTAAAGCGATACACCTCTGTTGATTTTAGCCACCATTCTGCTGTTCCTCCTTATTCCTTTTTATCAAGTATTCCTCCTCGAACTCCCGGGTAAGCATGATAATCCTTTTGCTCAGCACCACCAGATCGATGGTGGCCTTCTCCAGATTACGGAGCAAGGCGAATGCCCGTTTTTCACCGAAATTGGACTTGACAGCTTTTACCGTCTGGTTGTAGTTGTTACCGATAGCCTGAAACTGATGATAGAAATTTGTAAGTCTGATGTAGTAGTCCATCGCAGCCTTGTCGATTCTGACAACCTTCATTTCTCGTCCGAAGATCATGGCCTTGATGAATCTTGCCCGCTGTTTCATGCCTGATTTTTCAAACAGAAGCTCGAAATTCCCATTCTCTTCCGAGGTCAGTTTGATACCGTAACGGAAAACTGCAGGGTCAGTTTTCGGCTTTCTGCCCGTGCTTCCTGTTTTTCTTCTTTTACTGTTTTCTTCCATACGCATTGAGTTTTTCTGTTGCTGATCTTCCGTCCCGGATTTCCGACTTTGGAGGAAATCCCTCCCGAGCCTTCAGGCGAGTGGCAAGTTTGTTTTGGGATGCCCGAATCATTTCGGGCTGCCCAAAACACAACTTGCTATGTTCGCTTGAACATGAATTTTCCTTCGTCAAATTAAGTTTTGACCTTCAGCCTCATTCTTCGGCTTCGGAAAACCTCCGCAGCGGTATCCGTTCCGTTGTCGGTGCAAAGTTATGGCGGTTTATCCTGTTGTAAAATAGCGGGTTATATGTAACGTGATGACAAATGATGACACAGGTCGTCACCTCCCTTAAAACATAGTGCAGGTATGAAAAAATACCCTTTTATTTGCAGCGTGAACGGTAAAACAAACCAATAATCAAGTGGCTGTCCGTTGTATTACCCGTTAGCGAAAACACTTGTTGCAACAGATGGGCAGTGATTGTTTACTTGCTTTGTTAGGGCAGATAACTATCGGTTGGTCGGTTTGCCGGTTGGTGAGCACAAAGCAACCGTATCACTAACAAACCTTGTCACAAAGCAAACAACAGACAAGTAAAACAATAGTGTAATAAACCATTAAAAAAGTTCAGCTATGAAGAAGAATCCGTTATTCGTTGCGGTCAGCAACCAGAAAGGTGGGGTCGGCAAAAGTACAATGTTGGTAACACTTGCCAGTCTCCTGAATTATTCGATGGGCAAGAATGTGGCTATTGTTGATTGTGACGCCACCCAGCGCAGCCTGTTCAATCTGAGGGAACGGGACATGGAGATGGTGGAGATAAACAAAAAGTACATGATGTTGCTGGAGGAACAGAGGCTCAGGGGATGCAGGATTTATCCTATCAGGCAGGCAAAGCCGGAGAATGCACGCCAGGTGGCCGGAGAGTTGGCGGCAAAAGCAGATTTTGATATTGTTTTCATAGATTTGCCGGGATCTATGGACATATCCGGTGTGTTGCAGACCATTTTCAATGTGGATTATGTATTGACCCCCATTGCCGCTGACAATTTTGTCATGGACAGCAGTTTTGTCTTTGCTAAAAGCGTCATGAAGTTTCTGGAAAACCGAAAGAATATTCCCTTGAAAGATGTGTTCCTGTTCTGGACCAAGGTCAAGAAAAGAAGCAACACCGAAGTGCTTGACAACTATATGGCACTAATGAAGAAACAGGGACTGAAAATTCTAGACTCAACCATTCCGGATCTCTGCCGCTATGACAAGGAACTCTCATCCCGGACACGTACCTATTTCCGATGTTCACTCCTTCCACCGCCGGCAGGACAGCTTAAAGGCAGCGGATTGCAGGAACTGGCAAATGAACTGATTGTAAAATTTAATCTGTAATTAATGTATGGCAAAGAAAATAGTAAAAGTGAATGAAGAGGAAATCAGGGGATATATGGTCGGTGACATTCCTGATGCCGTAGAGAAAGAGGATGTCATCGTGGTAGAAGTTCCGGCAGAAGAAACAGATAAAAGGCAGGATAAGAAAACAGCCTTGGAACATCCCGAATCTCGTCCAAAGCGTAAAAATGTTAGCGGTTTCCGTCAGAAGTATCTGGTGAATACCCCCATGTCCGGACGTATACAGGTGTACCTGAACCGCAAACTGTATGACGAGATAAAGAATTATCTCCATGTGATAGCTCCCGAAGTAAGTATTGCGAGCTATATCAGTAACATCATTGCCGAGCATATAGAACTAAACATCGAGGAAATCACCCGAATGTATAAAGACCGTTTTTCACCCCCTAAAATTCAATAGTCATGGAAACAACATTGATTTATTTTTCAGTAAAAGCCGTGTCGGCAACTTACATATTATATAAGGTATGGATGTTTATTTTCAGTCCGAAAGTTTATAATTTTTGGGATAGTCAGCTTCGTCATATGCGTATTGCACGTATCCGGTTATGGAAATCACGCAAAAAACGGATGGCGGAAAAAGCAAGGAAAGCCCGGTATAGGGCAAGACTGGACAAGGCTGAAGCGTGGATCGCACAAGCGGAGAAGGATATCCTTAAAGTCGGGCATGAAGAGAAAACCGAAACGCAGCCGAATCCACTGGACGAGTACAATGAAGTAATCGGAAAAACGAAAATAGTCTATCTTGAAGACCCGGATGTGGCAAGAAAAACTCCCACACGTTCTGAACCTATGAAGAAAGAGCCTATAGAGGAAGATGAGGATATAGATCCGGATGATGTGATAGATGGCTTCTCTTCACAAAAGGGACTGACAGAATCGGAAAAACGGGAACTTATGTCAAATGACGGGTGTGTTCCTGACCCGGATTTTTCAAGGGTACTGACTTTTGAGGAACTGGACAATGTCGCTGATGTGCTTATTTCGGGGACGGATGACAGAAAGAAAATCCGAAATGCTGCCGAAACCCTGTACCAACTTCAGGATACAGACCTGTTCAGGTTCTTTTCAACCGAACTGAGTACTCAAAGCCAATTGGAAAAACTGCTCAAGGAAAATATGCCAAATGGAAAAGAGACGCCAAAACAGTCTTTGGAACAGATTAGAATTGATTGGAATAAATACATGTAAATATGGGATCGAATGTGAAAAACAAAAAACAACAAGCAATGCCGAAGTCAGAAGCAGAATCTTTCGGCATAAAAAGAAATACTGCAATTCGTGCCCCACGTATCTATCTGTCTGAAGAAGAAATCATCAGAATTATGCGAAAAGAAGCCGCTATTAAAAAGAAGATAGGAAATCTTATTGATAGTATGCTTTGTGATGACTCACAAATTTCAGAAATGGATAATACAAAAAATAAGACAGAGGCATTCGATATAGATGAATTCGTTTAATTGTTTCTTTTTGCTGTCATAGTTTCAGAAGGCATGTCGATGTGATATCGGTGTGCCTTTTCCTGTTTTTGGAGATTTATATATCCAAACTGTCTCTTTTTGTTTCCATCGTCATATTAAATTTCTGCCAATATTGGCACTTATATATTATGGACTATAAGATAATGCTGACAAATAGGTATTTAAGAGAAATCAATGCAAAAACTCTATCTTTGCAAAAAAAATGAACGATGGCAATGACAAAAGCGATATTGGAAAAATGGCTGGTGGCACAGAAACGTCACCGTCTTTCAGACAAGCAAGTACAGATGGCCCGTGAATTGGGTCTGAATCCCGACAAACTCGGCAAGATAGATAACCACCAACAGGAGGTGTGGAAAACCCCGCTTCCGCAGTTTATCGAGGATATCTACTTCAAGCGGTTCAAACGGGAAGAGCCGGAAACGGTCAAGCCCTTAAAGCAGATTATGGCTGAAATGGAGGTCAAGAAGAAGCAACAGAAAGCGAAGAAGGAGGAACGGAGAAAACAGCGTGCCCTCTCTTCCGGTTCTGAGGAATAGGTAATGTATATAATAAAGAAGCGAAGTGTGAAGGCCGATCGGCTTTCACACTTCGCTTTTCCATTCCAGTACAGACAGCCGCTATTTCATCCTTTCATAAAGGTTGATGACCGGCTTGCCGCTTTCCAACGCCTTGCTCACCGTGTAGAATGTTCCCCCTTTCGGCACAAGATCCCAATAGGCAACGATAACATCCGCCTTACGTACCATGTATTCATCCCTGCGCAGGTAACAGCCCTTGTGGTAATTCTCGGAAACCATGACCACCCGGTCCACTCTTTCCAACAGACAGGCATACAACAGCTGGTCTTCCGCATCAAACCATAAAGGCTGTTTCCGAAATGGCACTGCCGCTACGAGCATGATATCCCCGTATTCCTCCCTGACCTGTAAGACCGCTTCCGCAGCCGCCATGTCAAAGCCGTTGGCCATCCCGGTGTAGTATTCCTTATATCCCTGCCCGTACAGTTTTGTTACCATTCCAGCCACAGCTTCCCTGATTTGTGCAAGTATCCGGGGATCGTTTCCAACCCCTTGCAGAATACGTTCCTTACGGTGTCCTGTGAAAGCCACTGTCTGATTGTTTCTTGTTTCCATGTTATCTTCTGTTTTTTGTTTTACATATATCCATTCAAACCGAACGGTATTTTATTTCCTGAAGGCTTTTCCGCCCCGGTCCGGAATCCCGCAAGGCTTGCCGTGAAAAAATACCGCAAGCGCAGCGAGGATGATTATTTCACGGCAACCAGCCCGCAGGGCCGCCTTGCCGGGCTTCTCAGGACACGGGGCTACCTTTGCCGGAAGGAATGAAATGCCGCTTTCTCCTTATCCTGCTTTTACTGTTTCATATTGCCGGGAAAACCCTTTTTGAATGGTTGAAAATTTCCTGCCGATGTAACGTGATGTCATACGGTGTCACATATCGTACAGTTTGTAAATCAAGAAATTAAGCATTATATATTCGCAGTCGAAATCATTTTTTGTCTCACCAATTAAAAGTTTCGACACATGAAAAAAAGATTCTTTTTGGCAGCTATGACGCTGCTGGTTTCAATGGGGGCATTTGCCCAGGGCAACGGTATCGGTGGAATTACGGAAGCTACCAACATGGTCACTTCGTATTTCGATCCCGGCACCAAGCTGATTTACGCCATCGGTGCCGTTATCGGCCTTATCGGAGGTGTGAAAGTCTATTCCAAGTTCTCGTCAGGCGACCCGGACACCTCAAAGACTGCCGCCAGCTGGTTCGGTGCGTGTATCTTCCTGATTGTCGCCGCCACCATCTTACGCTCATTCTTTCTGTAATATGGCGGAATTCAATGTCAACAAGGGGATTGGGCGCAGCCCGGAATTCAAAGGACTCAAGAGCCAGTACCTGTTCATCTTTGCAGGAGGATTGCTCGCGTTGTTCGTAATCTTCGTCGTCATGTATATGGCAGGTATCGACCAGTGGGTCTGCATCGGTTTCGGGGTCGTTTCCGCATCGGTGCTGGTCTGGGTCACTTTCAGGATGAACTCGAAATACGGTGAATGGGGCCTTATGAAACTCCATGCGCTGCGTAGCCATCCCCGCTACATCATCAGCCGGAGAAAGTTCCTCCGGTTGTTTTCTCCAACCATTAAAAACAGAAAAGCATGAAAAACGTAATGAAAACAGCCACGTTGGAAAGCAAGTTCCCACTGTTGGCCGTTGAGAACGGCTGCATCATCAGCAAGGATGCGGACATCACCGTGGCATACCGGGTGGAACTGCCCGAACTGTTCACGCTGACACGTGCCGAGTACGAGTCCATGCACTCCACCTGGGCAAAAGCGGTAAAGGTTTTGCCGAACTACAGCATCGTACACAAGCAGGACTTCTTCATTGAAGAGGGATACAAGCCGGATATCTGCAAGGAAGACCTGAGCTTTCTGAGCCGCAGTTTCGAGCGGCATTTCAACGAGCGGCCGTATTTGCAGCATACCTGTTACCTGTTCCTGACGAAGACCACGAAGGAACACAGCCGGACGACCAGCAGTTTCAATGCACTTACAAGGGGATTCATTATCCCCAAGGAAATGCAGGACAAGGAAACCGTCACCCGGTTCATGGAGTGCTGCGGACAATTCGAACGCATCGTGAACGACAGCGGCCTGCTACGTATCATCCGCCTGACGGATGAGGAAATTATCGGGAGTAATAATTCCGCCGGCATCATCGAGAAGTATTTTTCCATGTCGCAGGAAGATGCTACCTGCTTGCAGGATCTGTCACTCGGTGCCGGGGAAATGAAAGTGGGCGACAACTACCTGTGCCTTCATACGCTTTCCGATCCGGAAGACCTGCCGTCGAACGTGTCAACCGACTGCCGGTATGAAAGGCTCTCGACAGACCGGAGCGACTGCCGGCTGTCCTTTGCCGCACCGATAGGGATACTGCTCACCTGCAACCATGTGGTGAACCAGTACCTCTTCATTGATGATTCGGCTGAAATTCTCAGGAAATTCGAGCAGACCGCACGGAACATGCACTCGCTTTCCCGTTACAGCCGTTCCAATCAGATTAACCGCGAATGGATTGAAGAGTACCTGAACGAGGCACACAGCAAGGGGCTGACCTCCATCCGTGCACACTGCAACGTCATGGCCTGGAGCGATGACCGGGAAAAGTTGAAGCGTATCAAAAATGATGTGGGCAGCCAACTGGCGTTGATGGAAGCGAAACCGCGTCACAACACGGTGGACGTGCCGACCCTCTTCTGGGCGGCGATACCCGGCAATGCAGGGGATTTCCCTTCAGAGGAAAGTTTCCACACCTTTATTGAACAGGCCCTGTGCCTGTTCATCGGGGAAACCTCCTATAAGGATTCGCTCTCCCCATTCGGCATCCGTATGGTGGACCGCCTGACCGGAAAGCCTGTCCATCTGGACATTTCCGACCTGCCCATGAAGAACGGCACCATCACCAACCGTAACAAATTCATTCTCGGACCTTCCGGTAGCGGTAAATCATTTTTTACCAATCACATGGTACGCCAGTATTACGAGCAGGGAACGCATGTGCTGTTGGTGGATACCGGAAATTCCTATCAGGGACTGTGCAACCTTATCCATGCCAGGACACATGGTGAGGACGGAATTTATTTCACCTATGAGGAAAATAATCCGATAGCTTTCAACCCCTTCTATGTGGAGGACGGGATTTTCGACATCGAGAAGAAAGAATCCATCAAGACGCTTATCCTTACCCTATGGAAGCGTGACGACGAACCGCCGACACGTGCCGAGGAGGTGGCATTGTCCAATGCGGTCAATCTCTTTCTAGAGAAGATTCGCAGGGACAGCGGCCTAGAACCGTCTTTCAATACTTTCTATGAGTTTATCCGTGACGAATATCAGGATATTCTGGAAAAGAAACGCACCCGAGAGAAGGATTTTGACGTGTGGGGATTCCTCAATGTCTTGGAGCCCTACTACAAAGGTGGAGAGTATGACTATCTGCTCAACTCCGATAAGCAGCTTGATTTACAGAATAAACGCTTCATAGTCTTTGAGTTGGACAATATCAAGGATAATAAAGTACTCTTCCCTATAGTCACCATTATCATCATGGAAACCTTCATCAACAAAATGAGAAAACTGAAGGGAATCCGCAAGATGATATTACTGGAAGAGGCATGGAAAGCCATCAGCAAAGAAGGCATGGCGGAATATCTTCGGTACCTCTTCAAGACTGTCAGAAAGTTTTTCGGCGAAGCCGTGGTCGTGACCCAGGAAGTGGAAGATATCATTTCTTCTCCCATTGTCAAGGGGACTATCATCAACAACAGTGACTGTAAGATTCTCCTTGACCAGCGCAAGTACATGAACAAGTTTGACGAGATCCAGTCCTTGCTCGGCTTGACCGACAAGGAGCGTGCGCAGATACTTTCCATCAACATGGCCAACAACCCTTCCCGCAAATACAAGGAAGTGTGGATTGGTCTCGGCGGAACCCAGTCAGCAGTCTATGCCACCGAGGTGTCGCTTGAAGAATATATGTGCTACACCACTGAAGAAACGGAAAAACTGGAACTCATGCGCCTTACGGACAAACTCGGCGGCAACATAGAGCTTGCTATCAAGCAGTTGGCCGAAAGCAAAAGAGGAAAATAAGATTTTTATTAACCGATTTAAAGGCAATATGCATGCATGAAAGATTTGAATCAGATGAAAAGTGGCTCAGGGAAGTGACTGATTGCCTCTATTGGTCTCTGATGTATGACTGGGATATTCCCAAGCGCATCCGGGATCACTATGGATTGACGGAGGATTACCGGATGTATCATCAGCTCAGTGCCATGAAGAATGATGAATACAGGCAGAAAAGGCTGCTTGGTGAGATTCCGGATGTACTGGAGATAGATGCGAGGCTGACACACCGCGCTGAAGAACTATTTGAAAGGCTCTGTCCCCGTCCCCCGGTCGAATATCTCGACAAGCTGAATACCGAATTGGAGAGATTGGGGCAGATAGCCGCTATACCGGAATCCGTTCATGATATCCTTCATGTCCATCCGGGATTTCTTGCCAAATATGGCATAGACAAGAACGCTTCCGCCACGGAACGTTCGTGTCAGGCTGAAAAAGCATATCGGGAACTGGATGCCCGGTTTGTCAGGATGACCGGACGCAGGCCGTATGCTGACGAACTCTTTGCCACTATCAGAAGCAAGAGGGAGGGTTCCCGAATAGAGAACCGGACGAGACAGACGCAACGGGCCATCCTACGGAATCTGCCGACCAAGGGGCGGAAATTCGGAATCTGATATTCAACAGGATTATTCACTATAAAAACAAGAACATCATGAAAAAGAAAATTCTCATGCTGTGTATGGGCTGCTTCCTTGCCAGCCTCACAGCACAAGCCCAATGGGTCGTGAGCGATCCGGGCAATCTGGCACAGGGCATCATCAATGCCGCCAAGAACATTGTTCATACGTCTTCCACGGCGAATAATATGCTCAATAATTTTCAGGAAACCGTGAAAATATACAAGCAAGGCAAGGAGTATTACGACGGGCTTCGCAAGGTCAAGAACCTTGTCCGGGATGCCCGCAAGGTCCAGCAGACCATCCTGATGGTGGGAGATATCACGGACATCTATGTCACCAACTTCGAGCGTATGCTCAGCGACCCTTATTTTACACCGGAAGAACTGAGTGCCATTGCCCTTGGATACACCAAACTGCTGGAAGAAAGTGCCCATCTGCTGAACGACCTGAAGACGGTGGTCAACGAGAACGGGCTTTCCATGAACGACAAGGAAAGGATGGACATCATTGACCGCTGCTACAACGACATGCTGCAAAACCGCAGCCTGGTGCAGTATTATACCAACAAGAATATCGGGGTGTCCTACCTGCGTGCCAAGAAACGGAACGACCTGGACCGTGTAATGGCTCTCTACGGTTCACCGAACGAACGTTATTGGTAATCCTCATTCCGAATGCTTATGGTATTGTTGGCTGCAAATTTTGACAACCTGCATCAGATTTTACAGAATCTGTATGTGGAAATGATGCCGCTCTGCTCACAGATGACCGGTGTCGCCCGAGGGCTTGCCGGGCTGGGTGCTCTTTTCTATGTGGCATATCGTGTATGGCAGGCTCTGGCCCGTGCCGAACCCGTGGATGTCTTTCCGCTTCTTCGTCCGTTCGCTCTGGGACTCTGTATCATGTTCTTTCCGACACTTGTACTGGGTACGCTGAACAGCATCCTGTCACCGGTCGTGAAAGGCACGCATACGATTCTCGAAAGCCAGACCTTTGACATGAACGAGTACCGGGCACAGAAGGACAAGCTGGAGATTGAGGCGATGAAACGGAATCCCGAGACTGCCTATCTGGTGGACAAGGAGGCTTTTGACAACAAACTGGACGAACTGGGCGCATTGGATGCGATAGAGGCCTGCGGAATGTATGTGGACCGTGCCATGTATAACATGAAAAAGTCTGTACAGGATTTTTTCCGGGAACTGCTGGAACTCCTTTTCAATGCTGCGGCACTGGTCGTTGATACGCTGAGGACATTCTTCCTGATCGTCCTTTCGATACTCGGCCCCGTTTCCTTTGCCCTTTCCTGCTGGGACGGGTTCCAGGCATCTCTCAGCCAGTGGTTCGTCCGCTACATCAGCATTTACCTTTGGCTTCCTGTCAGCGACTTGTTCAGCAGTGTGCTGGCGAGAATCCAGGTGCTGATGCTACAAAGGGACATCGAGCAGCTTTCCGATCCGGATTTCATCCCTGACAGTTCAAACGCAGTTTACATCACGTTTCTGATAATCGGCATTATCGGGTATTTCACCATCCCGACCGTATCCAACTGGATTGTGCAAGCCGGAGGCGGTGCGGGCAATTATGGAAAGAACGTGAATCAGGCGGCATCCAAGACCGGCTCTGTGGTGGCAGGAAGTGCCGGAGCGGCGGTGGGAAACATTGCCGGAAGGCTGGTCAAGTGAGTTTAGGTAATAACAGTATAAAACATTTACAGAATGGAATTCAAATCATTGAAGAATATCGAGACAAGTTTCAAACACCTCCGCCTGTTCGGAATCATCTATCTGTGTGTCTGTACGCTTCTTGTGGGATTTTCAGTATGGAAGGCTTACAGCTTTGCGGAAGCGCAACGAGAGAAGATCTATGTCCTGGATGAGGGAAAGTCGTTGATGCTGGCCCTTTCACAAGACTTGGAACAGAACCGCCCGGTGGAGGCAAGGGAACATGTCAGGAGGTTTCATGAACTGTTCTTTACGCTGTCTCCCGACAAAAGTGCGATTGAGGGTAATATCCAACGGGCGATGTTCCTCTGCGACCGTTCTGCCTATGCCCATTATGTGGATCTGGCAGAGCAGGGATATTACAACCGGATCATTTCGGGAAACATGAGCCAGCGGATTGGGATTGACAGTGTCAGGTGCGATTTCAATACCTATCCGTATGAGGTCGTGACCTATGCGAAACTCTCCATTATCAGGGAGAAGAGTGTGACCGAACGCAGCCTTGTCACACGTGGCAGGCTGCTGAACTC